>OJKW01000005.1_pt1 | contig 277341 bp, 257 predicted proteins | sample 1596591 | NCBI WGS metagenome assembly OJKW01 (sample SAMEA4350166, study PRJEB24818) | metagenome | biome: human; feature: gut; material: faeces | place: Denmark | collected 2013-09 | reverse complement strand
CGATGTGGCGCATGTATTCGGCAGTCCTCCTGTTGTGAGCCTCGCTCGATGCGATGTTGCAGGGCTTGATATGTATGCTTGATTTTGTTGCCATAGATACTTGTTTTTTGGTTTGTACTTTATTGTTTGCTTTTCCGCTGTCCGTAAACGCATGGGGTTCTTAGGGGTGCAACCCATAAGCGGAGATTGCAAAGAGAGGGTCACTCTTTGCTCTGGGTTCTCAGGGGAGAAACGCCCTGAGTGGGTCATTAGGGTAAAACCCTAATCCCCTCGGGAGAGCCCACAACTACGTAAGCGGAGCGTGTAGTTATAGTGGGCTATATCAATGGCAAGCCATTGTCTGCAAACTCCAGCCTACGGCTTCCGCTCTCCTCCGTCAGGGAGGTTTTTCATCATCGTTGCCGATTGGAGATGCACCGACCAGCACAAGGTCTAAATCGTCTATCAGTTTTTGCAGGACGGGATTCTTCTCTATCATCCGCTGGAGGATTCTCTCAGCCTCGACCAAGTGGTTGGCTGTACTCATCACCTTGCCCTCCCGTATCTGAAAGATAATCCAATCGGCTATGTCGATATGGGCTTCTTTTTGTTTCGGGGTGGCATTCCTTTCGATGATGTCCGAAACCACCACCTTACAAAAGTACATGCTCTCGGCTCGCTGTTTCCACTCGGCATAAGCATCGGCATCGGGAAAGAGAAGCACGGTTCGCCCTGACAGTACACGGAGTTTCTCTTCTCTCATCTGACTCTTACCACCCGTAGCCAGCCATACATAATCGGGGAAGATAGCAGAACCGATAACGGCACTCTTCTCGGATTCCACCAAGACCACCACCTTGTCGGGATGCGTTTTCAACAAGTGTTCCCCGAAAAGGCATTGGGATAGTTGCCAATCCTCTGCCAACACACGCTGCTTTTTCAATATGCTGTGTATCCAGTTCACTGCCGATGTCTGTCCTCCCTTGATACGGTGTCCGTCTTCGGGATTGTACTGCATCACCTTTCCCGTGCGTACCTTGCCCGTCCTGTCTATCTGCCAAAAGATAACAGAGCCGTCACGGGTAGCCCCCAAACGGTATTCCTCCAACAACCGCTTCAACACCTCTTTCGCCTTGTCGCCATAGTAGGAAGTAAGGAGTGTGAAGAGGAAACGGAAGAAATTGCTACGCTCGCTTTGCGACTTCTCCACATAGTGAGGGGGAATATAGCCGATGGCTGTCGGCTTACTTTGCTGCTTCACTTTCTTCTGCTCTGCTCTTTGCCTGTCAAAAGAGAAATCATTGGTAGTTCTGTGTTCAGGATGCTCTTGAAAATACTCTTTCGGAGTGTAGTGATACCCACAACCGCTTTCGTGGTTACATCTGCCGACCGATGGATGCAACGGCACATTATTTTCGTCCACGTAATAGACGAAAGAATGCCTGTCTCCGCATTTGGGGCAGGTATGCCGTGTTGCCGTTCCTTTATACTTCTGTAATGAATAATTGCCCATAGCTTAGTCCGTTTTTGATGGTTGATTGTCGGCTGTCCCATCCTGTCCCATTGTCCCACACTCTAAGGGTTGGGACAGTGGGACACTTGGGACACCTGCGTTTTTACTCTCTTTGCTGCGCTGGATGATACGGTTTACGGTGGACTTGCCACAATTCACCTGTGAGGCTATCTCCCTGACGGACTTGCCCGATTGGGAGAGTTGCAGAATTTGGCAATCCCTTTGGCTTGATTCATTGTCGCCCAATTTTTTCAAGTGTTCCTTTTCCGTGGAATAGCCCCTGAACACGAACTGCAAGAAAGCATCCACCTTGTCAATCTCGTAAACGATTACATTATCCGCATCATGAGAGAACGTGCCATAGCGCACTTTAAGCTGCTTCACATAGCGAAGCCCTCCGTCTTGGGCACTTTTTCCAATGGTGAACACGCTGTCAAAGAAATTGTAGAGCCGTTTGCTTCCGGCAAGGTCGTTGGATGTGATGGGACAATCCAAAGAGCGTTTGGGCGTATGTGCTAGGACAAGGATAGAGAGCGCATATCTCTTTTTGAGATTGTTCAGCTGAATCATCAGCCGTCCTGCGGCATCGCCTTTCTCCATGGCGCAACACAGGTAGGTAAGATTGTCAATGATGAAAATCTTGCAGTCGGTCTGCACAGCCATCTGTTCAATGCCGCCTATGATAGCTTCCTCAAAGTTGGCATCCAAAAGCTGGTTGCAGTCAATAGACACCCGATAGAGTTTGTCGGGAAAGGTGTAGAGCTCTCCATGCTCGTTGGTATAGCGGAGCTGGAACTGCTTTTCGGACAGTTCAAAGTCCAGATACAGCACATTGTCGGTTCGGGCGATGCGGTCGGCTATCTGCACGGCAAGGATGGACTTGCCCACGTTGGAATCGGCAAACAAGCAGGAGAGTTCCCCCTCGTACCAAAAGCTGTCCCACAGCGCACGGGGCGTAGGCAATAACGATGCTTCAAGAATGGTTTGGTTTGCCGTCTTGATATTCATCATGCCTACACTGTCGGGCATACCGTTATGCGCTTGGGATGCTTTTGTGAGGTCGCCACGTATCAGGTTGATATAGTTCTTATCCTCTTCCATATCATTCACCAGTTACGTGGGTTGGGCTTGCGACGGTGGGAAGAGGATAAGGACTTGTTCAGTTCCTCGTCTGACAACGGTATGGGATTCTTTCGGGCGGTTTCCAGCCACTTGTCCAGTTCGTCACGGTAAAGGCAATAGCGTTTGCCGGGCTTGGTGGCAGGGATTGTCCCTTCTGACAGTTTCATGTAGAGCGTACCCTTAGGGATACCTAAATACTCTGCTGCCTCGTCCACAGACATGGGCACGTGGGTGTCCACCGTTTTGGCATTGTTCACACTGCGCTGCTCGGCGAGCAGGCTTTTCAGGCTCATCACTTCGTCTCGAAGCTGAGCGACAACCTCGGGGAGGTCGTTGAAGGTAAGAATTGATTTTTCCATTCGCGTACTCGTCTCTTTTGTAAGACTTGGCGCAAAGGACTGAAATGATATATCCGTGAATATCTCCACGACACGTCATTGCAAAATAATTCCCGAATAATTAAGCCCAGCCATAAATGACGGGTAAAATTACTCGGGAAACGATGTAAAACAGGCGGTTATGAGTTACCGGATGGTTGTCGTTGGTGTCGTGATTATCCTAATTCCGCACATAATCCTCGGGATAGTGGAAATCAAGTTTGCCGTTTTCGGGTTCATCAATGGGAATTTCCGTCTTTAACGGCTCTACCTTGAAATTCTTGATGGTTGATAAGTCTGTATCAGCAAACGATTTCGGGAAAAGGGCTTTGATGAACTTGGCACGGTTATCCCCATTGTAGTATCTCTTGTACAGGAAACGCTCAGAGATATTCCATACGAAGTGACGGAGTGGAATGTTGTTGATGTCTTTGGTAAACGGTCTTTGTATGGGCTTCGGGGTATAAGTGTTAAGATTCATCCATTTGTCCACCTCAGTACAGATGTGGTTCACGGTTTCTTGGTCGGCAATGCGAGGCAGGTAATAATGGCAATACTCCATGACCATGCGGATGCGCTCTTCCTTTTCCCGTTGCTCTCTGCTTGCGTAATTGGCACGGTTCTTTTCGTGAAGATCCGGGGCGATAGTAAGCTCTATCGGTTGTGTTTGGATAAGTGTCTCTTCTTTTGTCGGGGATGATTCGGGTACAGGCTCAGGGACTGATGTAGGTCCAGGCACAGATGTGGCTTCTTCAAGTGTATTTTGTGACAGTTCTTCCTGCACCTCTATGGCTTCGGCAATCGTTTCTTTCTTGCCGAACTTGATTTTGTAGATTTCGTATGTATCAAAGATAAGTGTCTGAAAGGAGAGATAGAGCAACCATCCCAACAGGTTACAGCATACGAATACTATCCACCTGACAAAGTTGTCTTGGTTGAAGCTGTCCGCTATTACCAGCGTGGCAATGGAAGATATTAGGACGATGGCGAAGCCGACAAAGCCCAAGATGATGTATTTGTCCTTGATTGATGATTCCATATTTCGTTGAGAGATTGAATGTTCCTGTATTATTTTGTGCAAAGTTAATGCTATTTTTCCCAATTACTGCCCGTTATTTGCGGTTAGAACGGTCTTTTTCAATGTATTTCACGAAATGTCATCATATCATACTCTGTTTCATACTCTGAGGGGCTTATAAATGGTGGCATCAAGCCAAAAACATAGAGGGGCGATTATAGCCTTGTAGCCATAACCGCCCCTCTGAATACCTGTCAATGTGAGACATTTATGCCTCCTTGCGCTTCAAGGTTATCTTGTCCACCACCTGACACATCTGCTGCGCTGCTATCTTGGAATAGATTTGTGTGGTGGTAATGTTCTTATGTCCGAGATAGGCTTGGATGACAGCCATGTCCGTTCCCATTTCCACGTGCAGGCTTCCGAAGCTGTGGCGGGTACAGTGAAAGGTGATTTTCTTGGTTATCCCTGCTGCCGTGAGCCACCGTTGGAGTGGTCCTTGCAGCATCTTGTCCTTGAAATCCTCAAAGATAAGTCCCTCGCCCCGTTCTCCCAGCAGTCCATAGGCTTCATCACTGATGGGGTTATGCACTATTTCTTTGGTTTTCTGCATACGGGTGGTAACGAACATCCTGCCGTTGGTGTATGGTTGTATCTGCTGCCACGTGAGCTGTCTGATGTCGCTCTTTCTCAGTCCCGTAAGACAGGCGAAAAGAAAAGCTTTTTTCAAGACCTCCTCCTCACAGGGTGTTTCGGCAAGCCGTATCAGTTCCTCTTGGCTCAAATGCTCCCTGATGGTGGGAATGCACTCGATGCGGTCTAAGAAGCCGTTTGGGTTCTCCTTTATCTTCCTGTCACGGTAAGCGGTGTGCAGCACGGCACGGAAAGTTGACCAATAGCCTGCTGCGGAGTTGATGTGCAGCTTTTGGTTGGTGTGGATGGATTGGGGTGCATCAAGCAGGTATTCCATGAACTTGCGGCACAAATCCACATCCACCTCCTCAAAGGTGCATTTGCCGTTCACGAACCGCTGGAAATGCTTGTATACGTGCTGCCACTTGATATTCTTGCGGTCAGCCAGTCCTTTGAAATAGGCAAGGAAATCGCCCTTCATCTTGGTCTTGTCAAAAAAGCCGTTGTTTTCATTGAAAATGGCTTCGTAGCGCTGGTTGCGCAGGATGACCGCTTTCTTCATCATGCGTGCGTTGAAGTCCCGTTCCTGCTGGTTTGCAGGTTTGGCGAAGATGTAAATTCCTAAGGCTTCACGTGTAATCACTCTCATGGTGACATTGTCACGGTAGCCGGGATAGTAGTCAAGGCATAGTGAATACTGTGTCCCGTTCTTAATCTTGCGCTTACGCAAGGTAACTGTTTTGCATTTACTCATAATAATTATGTTTTAATTGGTTGTATACATTTTGGAGTTGTATCCATGTTTCCGATGGCAAAGGAACAACGTGAAATATCCGTGAATACCTCCACGATACATCATTTTGAAATAATTTTCGATAATCCCGATTTTTCACGGTTATTTGTTCCTTTCAGCCATGACACGCTCCACATCTGAGCGCAAAAGCAGGTTTTTCACACCCACCTTTATCTTTTCGATGTGCTTCACCTTGACGATATGGCAGATGTTGGCTGACGAAAGACCATAGATTTGCTGCACCTGCTCAACGGTATAGTAGCGTTCATCGTTCACAAGGTCAGTTCTGCGGAGTTCGTTCAAATGTGATTTGGAGTAATAGGTACGCCCGTACTCTCTTTTAGTGGGTATCTTATGGCGATAGGTGTAGGCACGGAGTGCGGTCGGCTTCATGCCGAACAGTTCCTCCACCTCCTCGGTCAGTAGCCAGTCGGTAATTTCGCTAATATCAACTGCCACACCGAAAAACTCGTCAATATGCTTCTTGCTGTAATAGTTCTTTCCTGCGATACGGCAGATGGGGATATGGTTACGCTTGGCGGAAGTGTAAAGCCATGACTGCTTTACCTTAAAAAGGGACATCACCTCCTCGCCCGAATAGAAGTCCAACACTTCTTCGCTTTCCTTTTCCCTTTTTTCTCTTTTGGCAGGTAAGGAAGATGAAGATGATTTCCTTGGTGTGGAGGTGTTGCCGGGCAGGATGCGGTGATAGGGATTGCCCTCCAACATCTGCTCGATGTCGGCTCTGCGGATGAATGCCATGCGGTTGCTGATGCGTGAGGCTTTCAGCTTGCCGATGGCTACAAGTTTGTAAATGTACTGTCGGGAACAGCCCATGAGGATGGCTGCTTTGGAAAAGGTGAGATACTCCTGATGCTGTATCTCCATCAAGGGTTGGGCGACTTTGAAGAGGTTGTTCTTCTGCATCACTCTGGCTCGTTTGGCTTCTGCCTGACAAGCCTCACTGCAATATCTTTGCATACCGCTTCGGGTTACAAAGGACTTGCCGCAAAAACTGCATTTTCTGGTTGCTTTCATACCGTTTTATCGTTTAATGGTTCATTTCTTCAATCCTATATCTCTGAAATGGTAAACGGATGTGAACGGAAGTCAACCATTGTCGCTTTTCTACACAGTGTGACTGTTTCCGCATATCGGGGCGGTTATTGTCGCTTGTCGTAAACGGTTGTAAACCCTTGTCAACTGTCTGCACGGTGTGACAAAAAACAAGCCCCGCAAATTCTCCACGTCAGAAATACGTCTCAAAAATATGTGGAAATTTGGGAAGCGACAAATGGCAACCGAAAAGTGTTAAATTTTAGAATATGCTGGTAATTAAAGATTTACACTCGGATATTTCTGATTAGTTTTGGTTGTTCTATGGTTATAAATACAGTGTATGAAACAGTTGTTTCCCAATGAAGTTATGCTGTTTGGCAGTGTTATGCTTGTTATGTCAGTGTTTTGGAATGCGCCGTTAGTTGCTCTCACGACGTAATAATTATTTCCGTCGTAGGATATGCTTTCGGGGATTACAATATTTCCAGACAGGTTCTCGTCTTGCACGGCAATGGTGGCCTCACCGTTCTCAATGTGATACTTAATGCCATCAATGGTAGCTATTTCCTGTGCAAACAGATGATAAAATGAGAGACAGGAAAATAGAGCAAATAAAAATACTTTTTTCATAATTGCATTGTTTTGAAAGTTAATAAATTCTGTACGGAACTTCTGATTTTGTTATCTTTATGTTGTTTATTCCAAGTTGGCTAAGCCGTGTTTGAATGGCATTTCTTGTGGCATTGAAATCACAAGCAGGCCCGATAACAATATTTCTCAAATATTTAATTGGTATATGGGTTTCAACATAAGGTGTCAATTTCCCATTAGCGTTACATCGTATTTTTATGTTATTAATGTCGTTTTCCGTTTTAATAATCCTTACTTCGTGTTCGTACTCATACGATTTGTTCTTTATTAATGGTGATAAGTTTGTAAAAATGCCAATAAGTATTTCAAGTTTTAAATTGAAAGAATTTGCATTTTGTTGTTTAACAGCGTTGGCATATACTTTATAATAAATTTCAATAAGATGCTTTAGATACTGTTTGCTTTCACTTCTCTCCGCGTCGTAGGCAACATTTTGGAAAGAGACTTCTTTTATGATATGTACTTTTGTGCTTTTTTCAATTTCCTTTTCCCCTATGGGAATTCTCCCGTCAGGAGTAGTAAATTCATGTTCCCCATTTACGAATACGAAACAAGCACCTCTCCCTTTATTTGAGTACATGTTCCATAAAGGCAGGCTGTCGTTACACAATGAAAATGAAATGACGAAAGGTGTTTGATTGCTTTCATATAGGGCATTTAGCACTTTATTGTTTATTTCTGCCTCACTTCCTTCCAAATGACTTTCTTTCCATATATTAGATACGCGCAAGTTGTTGTCAATATGGAGTTTATTCTCAACTTCTTTCAGTAAGGGCCATAAGGTATTGAACCCATAGTAAAATTCCTGTGGGTCGTTCATGTAGAACATGCTGCTTCCCCAGAATGTTATTGACAAGTCTCTATTGTTAAGCTTTTTTGCACTGTTTAAAATATTGAGACAGGCATCTAATGTTGTGTAATGGCAGTAATACTCCATACCTTTAATGTTAGGTTGGCTCCCTCAACCATTGGATTAAACATATATGGATATGAAAAAGACGTGGGAGTCTCTACTTCTCGCTTATCCCACTTGTCAGGCTCTCGCATTGCCTATGCACAAGGATAAGCAACTGCAGTTAGCCCACGCCGTGAGATATTACACGTAATCTTTCCGCAATTAACAAATTGCGGAAAGGGCATAATACACCCAACGTAGACGCTCCCGTTGCCGTACCTTCTTGTGCATATGTCCAATTTGCGAGATTTGACAAGCAGAAGATAACGTCCGTAAACGTCCTTTACCAGTAAATGACCTTCAAGCCCTGTTGTGGGCTATCTGCGTCGTGGCAAAGTTAAATATTTTATTTGATATGGCAAATAAAAAGATGTATATTCTATTTGTTGTTATTTATATGGAATTTAGCATTGTATATGTTTTTGTATGTTGTTAACAGTGATGCGGACGGTAATGTTAAAGCGTGGATTTTGTGGCTGACTTCTTTCAAAAACATTCATGTTCGGTTCTGAATATGCGCCTTTTAGAAATGTCTATAATAGCTTGAGAATTAGCGTTTTGCGCTTAAATGTGATTGCGCATGCCGTGAAATGTGGGATGAAAGGCGGCAATTTGGCTTGTGAGAGGCCGTCAATCGTGTGCTGAAAGGCCATCTTTTGCATTGCCGAAGGCGGTCTTTTGCACTGTTGACGATGGCTTTCGGTGAGAATGGAGTTGGTTGGCATAATGGTATAGGCCGTTCGCAGCATTGTGTGTTAATGCCGTTAACGTTACTGTTCTGTTTTGTTTTGAATGGAAGTGTTAATTGATGGCTGTGATGTTGTTAACAAAATATAATGGGCATGATATTTGCTTGCGTAACTGTTTGCCTGCGGACGGCTGGCAGTTGTAGCAGCCGTTGCAGCCGCGTTGCTGTCAATTGGTAAAATAAACTGATAAAAAACAATGGTAAAAGTAGTGGTTTCAATTTTAAAATGCCTATCTTTGCAGGCAGAATAACCTTATATCAAATTGTAACTATGTTCAGTAAAGAGACTTATGTGCGCCGCCGTGCCGAGTTGAAGAAACTTGTGGGGGGAGGTGTCATCCTTCTGTTCGGCAACAACGACTCGCCGGCCAATTATCCGGCCAACGCCTATTCGCCGTTCAGGCAGGACTCGTCGTTCCTGTATTATTTCGGTTTGAACCGTGACGGGCTTGTAGGCGTAATAGATGTTGACGCCGACAAGGAAACGCTTGTGGGCAACGACATCGACATTGACGACATAGTGTGGTTCGGCTCGGTTGACAGTGTGGCCGACATGGCCGCCGCTGTGGGCGTAGCCGACACCGCCCCGATGCGCCAACTGCAGGCTATCTGCAACGAGGCGCTGAGGCAGCACCGGCCCGTACACTTCCTGCCGCCTTACAGGTTTGACACGAAGCTGCAGCTGTTCGACCTGCTCGGCATACATCCTAACCAGCAGAAGGAGTCTGCCTCGATGGAGCTTATCCGTGCGGTGGTCAAGATGCGCTCTACCAAGGAGCCGCAGGAAATTGCCGAGATAGAGGACGCATGTTCGATAGGATATAAGATGCACACCACAGCCATGAGGCTGACACGGCCCGGACTGACCGAGAAGTACATCGGCGGACAGGTGGACGGCACGGCCAACTCGTATGGCTCGATGGTGAGCTTCGCCACCATCTTCACCCAGCACGGTGAAATCATGCACGGCTGCCCGTCGTGGAGCGAGCTTGAAAGCGGACGCCTTGTGCTGTGCGACGCCGGCGCGGAGAACCGCAACGGCTACTGCTCGGACAACACGCGCACGTATCCTGTAAACGGAAAGTTCACCCAAAAGCAGCTTGACATTTACTCAATAGTGGAAGCCTGCCACGACCATGCGCTCGAAGTGGCGCGTCCGGGCGTCAGGTGGATGGACGTGCACATGTCTGTTTGCCGCCTGATGGCCGCCAGACTGAAGGAACTCGGCCTGATGAAGGGCGATACCGACGAGGCCGTGGCAGCAGGGGCGCATGCCATGTTCCTGCCTCACGGACTGGGGCACATGATGGGCATGGACGTGCACGACATGGAAGGACTCGGACAGGTGAACGTTGGATACGACGAGGAGACACGCCCGTCGACACAGTTCGGCACAAGCGCGCTGCGCATGGGGCGGCGGCTTGAGGAGGGCTTCGTCGTTACCGACGAGCCGGGAATATACTTCATACCCGCCCTTATCGACGAATGGAAGGCCAAGGGGCTTTACACCGACTTCATCAACTACGCCGCGCTCGACGCCTACCGCGACTTCGGCGGCATACGTATAGAGGACGACGTGCTCATAACGGCCACGGGATGCCGCTTCCTCGGCAAGGAACGGATACCTTACCATCCCAAGGACGTTGAGGATTTCATGGCAAACAATTAATCAAACCAATAAACAAAGAGACAAAATGAGAAAGTTATTTACGATGTGCCTCTTGGCCTGCTTCGTTGCCGGAGCTTATGCGCAAGACAAGAAAGAGGCAGAGAAGAAGAACGTTCCCGTGTTCACAACTGTGAAGGAAAACCCCATCACGAGTATCAAGGACCAGAACCGCAGCGGTACATGCTGGGCTTATTCAACTCTCAGCTTCCTTGAAAGCGAAATCCTGAAAGCCACCGGCAAGACTTACAACCTGTGCGAGATGTTCATCGCCAACAAGGACTACATGGACCGCGCCATCGTCAAGGTGCGCATGCACGGCGACAGCCAGTTCTCGCAGGGCGGAAGTTTCGAGGATGTGGTTACCATCATGCAGAACTACGGTATCTGCCCCGAAGAGGCCATGCCGGCTCCCGGCACGCTTACAGGCGACTCGCTTGCCAACTTCGGCGAGTTCTTCGCTGTCATGGAACCGTATGTTGACGCGATTTCAAAGACAAACGCCAAGAAAATCTCCAAGCAGTGGCGCCTCGGCCTGCAAGGCATACTTGACGCTTACCTTGGCAAGTGCCCCGAGAAGTTCGTGTATGAAGGAAAGGAATACACACCGCAGACTTTCGCACAGAGCCTCGGCATCAACCTTGACGACTATGTGTCGATAACAAGCTATACCCACCATCCGTTCTATACGCAGTTCGCCCTTGAAATACAGGACAACTGGCGTTGGGCGTTGTCTTACAACGTGCCCATGGACGAGTTGATGCGCATTATCGACAACGCCGTTAACGAAGGTTATACCGTTGCATGGGGAGGCGACGTTACAGAGGACGGCTTCACACGCACAGGTCTCGGCTTGGCTTACGACGTGAAGAAGGCACGCAGCATGGCGGGTACTGATGCTGACAGGTGGTTTAACCTGTCTGCTACGGAAAAGCGCAGCAAACTTGACTCGCTCGGCGTTGACGCTCCCGAAATCGTACCTACTCAGGAGATGAGGCAGGAAGCATACGATACATGGGAAACTACCGACGACCACGGTATGCACCTGTACGGAATTGCGAAAGACAAGAACGGACGCGAGTACTACATGGTTAAGAACTCTTGGGGCAACCACGGTGACTACAATGGCATCTGGTACATGTCAAAGAACTACATTGCTTACAAGACAATGAACATCATGGTGAACAAGAACGCCATACCCAAGGACATCCGCAAGAAGCTGGGCATCTGATAGACGTTGCGTAGCATATAATTAAGGTATTGAAGGCATCCCCCCAAGGTTTGTGTTGAAGGCAACCGCGGGACGGATGCCTTCAACTCTTTTGTTTGCAGGCTGTCGGCCGGATGCTGTGCGAACCTATTTTCTGAACTTTTCCGTATGAAAACGCCGTATTCTTGTTTTTTATTTGTAACTTTACACGCCCTTAACCGGAGTGCAAGTTGTACTTACGCCATTGGCGGCCGGTTACGGGACAGGTGCTTCGTGGTACTTCCGCTTTGTGCAAGCACCGTGCAGACAGGAAAATAAAAGAACAATATAATGCATTTCAAATGGAATTACGAGGAACCGACAGCAGAACAAACGCAGGCGGCTGAAGAACTTGGCGCTAAGATAGGGATTAGTCCGATACTCGCCGGTATAATGATGCGGCGGGGCATTACGACGGAATCTGCGGCCAAACGCTTCTTCCGTCCACAATTGAACGACCTCATAAACCCATTCCTCATGAAGGATATGGACGTGGCTGTGGACAGGCTCAACGATGCGATGGGCCGGAAGGAACGCATCATGGTGTACGGCGATTATGACGTTGACGGGTGTACCGCCGTGGCGCTTGTCTACAAGTTTTTGCAGCAGTTTTATTCCAACATCGACTATTACATTCCCGACCGCTACGACGAGGGCTACGGAGTGAGCCACAAGGGGATTGAATACGCAAGGCTGACGGGCGTGAAGCTCATCATAATACTTGACTGCGGAATAAAGGCTATGGAAGAAGTGGCCTACGCCAAAAGCATTGGCATTGACTTCATCATCTGTGACCACCATGTTCCTGACGAGGTTTTGCCTGACGCTGTGGCAATACTCAACCCGAAACGCGAGGATGGCACATATCCGTTCAAGCACCTTTGCGGTTGCGGAGTGGGCTTCAAGTTCATGCAGGCGTTCGCCAAGAACAACGGCATCCCGTTCTCGCGGCTCATTCCCTTGCTTGACTTCTGCGCGGTGAGTATCGCCGCCGACATTGTGCCGGTTGTCGAAGAGAACCGCATATTGGCTTATCACGGACTCAAGCAGTTGAACCAAAACCCGAGCATAGGACTTAAGGCGATAATCGACATCTGCGGACTTAGCGGACGTACTCTGTCGATGAGCGACATCGTTTTCAAGATAGGGCCGCGCATCAATGCGTCCGGCAGGATGGAGAACGGCCGTGAAAGCGTTGACTTGCTTGTTGAAAAGGATTTCAGCCATGCGCTTGAGGCGGCGAAACACATCAACGAATACAACGAGCAGCGCAAGGACATAGACAAGCAGATGACGGAAGAAGCCAACCAGATAATATCAAGGATAGAGAGCCAGAAGCGTCATTCAAGTATTGTTCTGTATGACGAGAACTGGAAGAAAGGCATCATCGGCATCGTGGCTTCACGCCTTACGGAAATATATTTCAGGCCTACAATCGTACTGACCCGCGACAACGACCTTGCTACGGGGTCGGCGCGGAGCGTCACGGGTTTTGATGTTTATTCGGCGATAAAGAGCTGCCGTGACATGCTTATAAACTTCGGAGGCCATACGTATGCCGCCGGACTTACGCTGAAATGGGAGGACGTGCCGGAATTCAGACGGCGTTTCCAGAAGTATGTTGACGAGCATATACAGCCGGAACAGACCGAGGCGACCCTCAATATAGATGCAATGATTGACTTTAAGGACATCACGCGAAAGCTGCATGCCGACATAAGGAAATTCGGTCCGTTCGGTCCGATGAACCAAAAGCCGCTTTTCTGCACTACCGATGTTTACGATTTCGGCACGAGCAAGGTTGTAGGCAGGGAGCAGGAGCATATCAAGCTTGAGCTTGTTGACTCGAAGTCGAACAATGTAATGAACGGTATCGCCTTCGGACAGAGCGGTTCTGCGCGTTACATCAAGTCCAAGCGGAGCTTTGACATTGCATATACAATTGAAGACAACGTGTTCAAGCATAACGGCATTCAGCTTCAGATAGAAGACATAAGGCCGTCGGAAGAATAATTAAGAATCAGGAGTTAAGATTTAAGAAAAATACCATTGTCAAATAGTTTAGGCAGATTTTCTTAATTCTTAGCTCCTAATTCTTAACTTAAATGAATATGGACAGGTACCAACAGATACTCCGTGAGTGCTGGGGATATGACGATTTCCGCGGCATTCAGCGTGAAATAATCGACAGCATTTGTTCGGGTCGCGACACGCTCGGCCTTATGCCGACAGGCGGAGGCAAGTCGCTGACGTTTCAAGTGCCGGCGTTGTCCATGCAGGGGGTGTGCCTTGTCATAACGCCTCTCATCGCTTTGATGAAAGACCAGGTGCAAAGCCTTCGCCGAAGGGGCATCAAGGCGGCTGCGGTATATTCGGGAATGATGCACGCCGACGTGATAGCCACGCTTGAAACCGCCATATTCGGCGGCGTGAAAATATTGTATGTATCGCCCGAAAGGTTGTCTTCCGAGCTTTTCCTAAAGAAATTCAGTCACATGAAGGTGAGCTTTGTCACAGTGGACGAGGCTCACTGCATCAGCCAGTGGGGGTATGACTTCCGTCCGTCATACCTTAAAATCAGCGAGATACGCCGCATAAAGCCAGACGTTCCGATACTTGCGCTCACAGCAACAGCCACTCCGCGTGTGGTGGATGACATCCAGTACCGGCTCGGTTTCAAGGAGAAGAACGTCTTTCGGATGAGCTTTGAGCGCAAGAACCTTGCTTACATAGTTCGTAAGACGAGCGACAAAGAGAACGACACGGTGCGCCTTCTTGACAAGGTTGACGGTTCGGCAATCATTTATGCACGAAGCAGGAAGCGCACGAAGGAAATCGCCAAGATGCTCAATGACAGCGGCATAAGCGCCACTTTCTATAATGCCGGACTTGAAGACGCCGTAAGGGACGAGCGGCAAAAGCTGTGGCAGGACGACAAGGTGAGGGTTATGGTGGCTACAAACGCCTTCGGCATGGGCATAGACAAGCCCGACGTGAGGTTGGTTGTGCATGTTGACAGCCCTGACTCTATTGAGGCTTACTTCCAGGAGGCAGGCCGTGCCGGGCGCGATGGAGGCAGTTCGTATGCTGTTTTGTTGTATGACGGCAACGACGGGGCTAAGCTCAAGCGCCGCATAAGCGAGACTTTCCCTGACAAAGACTTCATACGCACTGTGTATGAGCACCTTGCTTACTTTTACCAGATAGGCATAGGAAGCGGCGGCGGATGCCGTTTCGAGTTCAATATCGACAAGTTCTGCCAGTACTTCAAGCATTTTCCAGTGCCGGTCAACTCTGCCTTGGCCATATTGTCGAGGGCCGGTTACATTGAATATGAGGACGAACGCGACAACATGTCGCAGCTAAGAATGCTGCTCGGGCGCGACGACCTCTACCGCCTTGACGGCCTTACGGAGAATGAAAACAATGTTGTTACGGCTCTGTTGAGGAACTACGGCGGACTGTTCACCGATTACTGTTACATCGACGAAAGCCTTATTTCAATGCAGACGGGCTTGGAGCGCGAAGCGACATACGCCATACTGAAGGACCTGAGCCAGCGCCGCATCCTGCATTTCATACCACGTAAGAAAATACCCCACATCTGTTATACGCAGAGAAGGGAGGATATGGAGCGGCTGGTTTTCCCCCGTGAGGTGTACGACGACCGCAAGGCGGAGTATGAGGAGCGTATAAACGCGATGATAGCATACGCCGAGAACGATTATGTTTGCCGCAGCCGCCAGCTTCTGCGGTATTTCGGCGAGGAGAAATCGACCGACTGCGGCCAGTGCGACGTGTGCCGGGCGCATAGTGGAGAGGCTGTTGACGGTGATGCGTTTGCCGCAGCAAAGCAGGAGATACTTGACCTTTTGGCCGATGGAAAGCCGCACAGCGTGGGCGAGCTTGCCAAGTGCAAGGCCGACAAGGATGTATGCAAGGAGGCCGTGGAGTATCTTATGGCGGAAGAAAAGGTACACAGCCGCGACGGCATGCTGTTCATCTGACGGCATGTTTCATGGCAACAGGCAAATAAAAAGTCCGTCTTCACAACTCGTGAAGGCGGATTTTTTGTGTATGTATTGAGGTGGGGCAGGGCGCGTCAGGCCTGCTTGCCGGTAACTTTTTCAATGTATTCATCCAACGGGATGTACTTGGGTGACGGGCCGTACTTGTTTGCTTCAGGTTTACTGTCAAGCACACAGAAGATGAAAATGCAGATGTTTACTATGAATGAGACCACTCCTGTAACCATGACTATCGGGCTGCGGAGTGTTGACATGGCCTCGTCAATGTCGGGATTAACTGCCGCCATTGCTTCATAATATCCGCTGTTGTACATGTAGCAGATGCTGAAAATGCTAAGGGCAATCGACAGTGTCACCCACCATCCGCCTTGACCGCGGTCGTGCAACCTGCGTACAGTGACCGACCAAAGCGTCAGTTGGAGTGCTATCGTGATGATGTTTTGCAGCAATTTGTCGTGTCCTACCACAAAGAATAATGCAGCTGTTGCGATGAAGTACAACAAGTAGTACCACCACAGCTCGCTGCGGCGTGCGCGTCCGTTAAAGTTTGTAAGGTTGTTCAGCACCTTTTTTACTGATTCGCCGAAGTCCAAGGACGGCAGTTTCTTTATTCCTTCCATGATAAACGTGTTTTTATGGGTTAATGTTGTTTTTACGGTTCTATTTTATTGGCATTATCAATGAAAAACGATGAGTGGACAATGAAGGATTTTCTTGTGGCGGTTTGCCTCGTATTTTCACTTTAATTCTTCATCATCCACCCATCGTTTTTCACTCCTTGTTCCCTTTTTCCAGCAGGTCGGGGCGCAGACGCTTGGTGCGTTCGTAGCTTTGCTCAATCTCCCAGTCCTTTATCTTCGCCTCGTTTCCGCTCAGCAGGATGTCCGGCACACGCCAACCCTTATATTCGGCAGGGCGTGTGTAGATGGGGGCGGAAAGCATGTCGTCCTGAAAACAGTCTGAAAGCGCGCTCTGCTCGTCGCTTATTACGCCGGGCACAAGGCGCACAATGGCGTCGGCCATCACTGCCGCGGCCAGTTCGCCGCCCGTCAGCACGTAGTCGCCTATGCTGATTTCGCGGGTTATAAGGTGGTCGCGCACGCGCTGGTCTATTCCCTTGTAGTGGCCGCAAAGTATTATTATGTTGCCCATCAGCGACAGGTCGTTGGCTACGTGCTGGTTGAACTGTTCGCCGTCGGGTGACGTGAAGATAACCTCGTCATACTCCCTTTCGGCCTTCAGCGCGCTGATGGCGCGGTCTATCGGTTCGCACTGCATCACCATACCGGCGAAGCCGCCGTACGGATAGTCGTCAACGCGCCGCCACTTGTCGGTTGAATAGTCTCGCAGGTTGTGCAGATGGATTTCCGCCAAGCCTTTTTTCTGGGCGCGTGCAAGGATTGATTCGTGCACAAAACCCTCAATCATTTCAGGCAGGACGGTGATAATGTCAATTCGCATAGCGATGCTTTTAGTGTTGAGACCCACCCCAGCCATCCCTTTGGGAGAGAACGGGTGGGTGTTGAGTACTTTTCTTTTTACAATTCCTTTTTCAGTTTTTCCGCCATGTCGGCATACTCTTCGTCGGTGAGATAGACCTCCTGCGGATTCATGCGGAACACTCCGCCGAAGTCGGGGCCGCCTACATATTTCGGCACCAGGTGGAAGTGCAGGTGCGAAAGGGTGTCAGAGTAGGCGCCGTAGTTGATTTTGTCGGGGTTGAACACCTTTTGCATGGCGCGTGTGGTGCGTGCAACATCGGCCATGAAGGCGTTGCGTTCCTCGTCCGTAAGCAGGTTCAGGTCGTCCACATGGCCGTCGTATGCCACGAGGCAACGGCCTCGGTATGTCTGCTCCTTGAATATGAACAGGCGTGAAACACTTAGTTTTGCCACTTCAATCATAAGATTGTGCTGTGTCTCATTGTTCTGGCAATAGAGGCAGTCTTTAGGGTCGCTTTTCATTTTTCTGATTGTTTTTAATGTTTTTCGTGCGCACTTGTTGTTTGCCATAGTGCGGCTTATCTTATGCAAAGATAATGCAAACCGAGCGCACTGCAAAAGAAAAGTGAGAGAAACGAACTTTTATTTTGCAGTGCCGAGGTGCAGCTTATCTTCTACAAAGATAGCATAAAGTTATTAAAACAGCAAGTAAAGGGGCTTTATTTTGTAGAACTGTGGCTTTTCCCGGCAAATAGTAATGCGGCCGGATGGTGCTGATGCGCGGTTGGGTCGCCTGCGGTTTCATAACATATTAGGATGTGTTACATAACGGCTTGACATTCAATGCTTTATGAAAGGCCGTCTTTTGCGTTGTAAACGACGGTATATTGCAATGCAAAAGGCCACCTTTCACATTGTGAAAGGTGGCCTTTTGCATTTTGTCCGTTATGCTCCGGCGTAAGCGTCAGCCAATAAGCAGTTCGGCGATGGTCGGGTGTATGTGCGTTATTTCGTGCATACGCTCTGAAGTGCAGCCGGTAGCCATAAGGGCTGTGGCTTCCTGAACGATGTCGGCGGCGTGCAGTCCGCATACGTGGCAGCCTATAATCTTGCCTTCACCGTCGGTTATCAGCTTCAGCAGACCGCCGTCGGCTTCGTCGGCTACGGCGCGTCCGTTGGCGCGGTAAGGCGTTTTGCGCACGGTGTATTCAATGCCTGCGTCCTTGCATTGGGCTTCGGTAAGTCCTACGGCGGCGGCTTCGGGGTTGGTGAATACGGCCGACGGCATAATCTCCAAATTGATGTTGTCGGTGCGTCCCGCTATGTGGTTCACGCAGCGCATTCCCTGCATGATGGCCGCATGGGCGAGCATGCAGCGGCCGTTAACGTCGCCAATGGCGTAAATGCCGGGCACGTTGGTCTGCATGTTGTCGTCAACGGTTATGCAGCCGCGCTCCGTCTTTATGCCTGCGGCTTCAATCCCGATGCCTTCAATGTTGGCCGCACGCCCCGTGGCAACGAGCACTGCGTCGGCGGTTGCAGCCCCGGGCTTGCCCTTGCATTCGTAGCTTACCTGCAGCTGGCCGTCGGTTTGGCTGATGCCGGTCACTCCGGCCTGCATCACGAACTTGATTCCGCGCTTCTCCATGGCCTTGCGCACGCGGCGCGATATGTCGGCGTCGTATGGCGGCAGGCACTCTTTCATGTATTCGACAACGGTTACTTCGCTGCCGAAACTTTTGAACACGGATGCGAACTCGAGTCCGATTACGCCTGCGCCGATGATGCAAAGCCGGTTGGGAACGGTGTCGGTGGCGAGCAGCGAGGTTGAGTCGAGCACGCCGGGCAGGCCGATGCCTTCAATGGGAAGTGTCTTCGGGCGCGAGCCTGTGGCGATGATTATGTTTTTTGCTGTATATTCCTCTCCGCCTACAGCTACGGTGTTAGTGCCCGTAAGCACTCCGTTGCCGCGTACAAGGGTGATGCCGGGCTGCGTCATCAGCATTTCAACGTCGTTGCGCAGCTTTTCTACAACGTCGCGCTTGCGCTCTGAAATCTTGGCGAAGTCTACCGGCACGTTTTCTCCGCACACTCTTTTGGCTGCTTCGATGGCTTCAGCGTCGTGGCAAAGTGCTTTCGTCGGGATGCACCCTTGGTTGAGGCAGGTGCCGCCGACATCGGCCTTTTCAATGATAGTCACGCTTAGTCCTTGGCTTGCGGCGTATGCCGCCGTGTGGTATCCGCCCGGGCCTGCGCCTATGATAATAAGGTCTGTTTGCATCGTTTTTGGGTTTTACGGTTTTGCGGTTATGGGGTTTTACGGTTGTAGGGTTATGCGGTTGTGTGGTTATTAGGTTTTGCGGTCGCATTTGTTAATCGATGTTTCTATGCAATCTCATGTTTTGCAACCGTATAACCCAATAACCTCAAAACCGTATAACCTTACCCCCCCCACAACCGTAAAACCGCAAATTAAAACTTCAATATCGGGTTTTTAGCCGCCAGAACGTCGTCAACGCGGCCTATCGGGGCGTTGTTCGGGGCGTTCTTCACGGTGTCAGGCTCTTCCTTTGCTTCTCTTGCAATCTCGCGCATCACGTCGATGAAGCCGTCGATGGTCTCTTTGCTTTCGTTTTCGGTCGGCTCAATCATCATTGACTCGTGGAAAAGCAGTGGGAAGTAAATCGTCGGAGCGTGGTAGCCGAAGTCCAATAGGCGCTTTGCCACGTCCATTGTCGTTACGCCGGTGCTCTTGTCATGTAGTCCGTCGAACACGAATTCGTGTTTGCACAGCCCCTTGATTGGCAGTTCGTACACGTCTTTCAGGCTTTCCTTTATGTAGTTGGCGTTGAGCGTTGCAAGCGGTCCTACCATCTTGAGGTTTTCCTTTCCGAGGGTCAGGATGTAGGCATACGCCTTCACGTCCACGCAGAAGTTGCCGAGGAATGCACCCACGCTGATGCTGCCTTCGCCGCCGGTCTCAACCTCGAATTTGTCGTTGCGTTTAATGACGCGCGGCTTTGGAAGGAACTGCTCCAGACCGGCTCTCACGCCAACGGGGCCGCTTCCGGGGCCACCTCCGCCGTGAGGGGTCGAGAAAGTCTTGTGAAGGTTTATGTGCATCACGTCAAATCCCATGTCGCCCGGCCTGCAAACGCCGAGCATTGGGTTGAGGTTCGCTCCGTCATAGTACATCAGCGCGCCGCAGTTGTGTACCATTTCGGCAATTTCAGGTATGCCCGGCTCGAACAGTCCGAGGGTGTTCGGGTTGGTCATCATCATCGCTGCGATGGTGTCATCAAGCAATTCACGCAGGTGTTCTATGTCAACGGTGCCGTCGGCGGTGCTTTTCACCTCTACGACTTCAAGTCCGCAGACTGCCGCCGAGGCCGGGTTTGTGCCGTGGGCGGAGTCGGGCACGATTACCTTCGTGCGCTTCATGTCGCCCCGGCTCTCGTGGTATGCACGGATAACCATCAGTCCTGTAAGCTCGCCATGTGCTCCGGCAAACGGGTTTAGGGTGAATTCAGACAGGCCGGTGATGGCTGCAAGCGACTTTTGCAGGTTGTAGTAAACGGCCAATGCGCCCTGACACGTGTCGATGGGCTGCAACGGATGCGCTGCCGAAAACTCCTTTCTTGCGGCCATCTCCTCGTTGATGTAGGGATTGTATTTCATCGTGCAGCTGCCCAGGGGGTAGAAACCGTTGTCCACTCCGAAGTTGTTGCCGCTCATGTTTGTGTAGTGTCTTACAACGCTAAGCTCGTCGCATTCGGGCAGTTCGGCGTCTTCGGCACGCCTCATGGCTTCGGGCAGCTCATAGCTTCCGTATGTATTGGCAGGCAGGGAACAGGCTCTGCGCCCGTTGTGGGACAGCTCGAATATCAGTTTCCCGTATAACTTGTTGTTCATCTTCTTAAGGTTAAGGGTTTGTTGCCTTGCATTTCATCATTTACACAGTTCTACAAGACGGTCTATCTCGTCTTTTGTGCGCTTTTCGGTGACAGCGAACATGATTTCGTCTGTTGCCGTCTTGACGCCTCCGAGTATGCCGTTGGCCTCTAATTTTTGCCGCAAAGCGTCAACGTCGCCGTCGTATTTCACGCAGAATTCGTTGAAGAACGGACGGTCGAAAGACAAGCGGAAATGCCCTGTTTTCAGCAGTTCGTCACAGAGATAGTGTGCCCCTGCGTATGAGAGTTGCGCCGCTTCCTTGAGTCCTTGCTTGCCCATTACTGACATGTAAATGGTTACATACAGCGCCATAAGACTTTCGTTCGAGCAGATGTTGGATGTTGCCTTCTGACGCCGGATGTGCTGTTCGCGCGCCTGAAGCGTCAAAACGAACGCCCGGTTGCCGTTGCTGTCGCGCGTCTGGCCTACGATGCGTCCCGGCATCTTGCGCATCAGCTTCTCCGTACAGCACATATAGCCGAGCGAAGGGCCGCCAAACGACATCGGGATGCCCAGCGACTGGCCGTCGCCTACAGCTATGTCGGCTCCCCATTCGCCCGGAGTCTTCAGCAGGGCGAGGTCAGCGGCGACGGAGTTCATGATGAGCAGGGCCTTGTTTTCATGGCAAGCATCGGCCAGTCCACTGTAATCTTCGATTATTCCGTAGCGGTTCGGCTGCTGCACTACTACTCCGGCAATGCCTCCTTCGCCAAGTCTGCGCTTCAGTTCGGTCAAGTCCGTGGCTCCGTTTTCTTGCCTTACGGTCTCTATCTTGACACCGTGGAAGTGGGCGTAAGTCTTGACTACGGCTACGGTTTTCGGGTCAACGGTGTCTGACACGAGAACAGTGTCGGCCTTTTTCGCAGCCGCTTTCGCCATCATCACTGCTTCGGCTGTGGCCGTTGTGCCGTCATACATCGAGGCGTTGGATATGTCCATGCCTGTAAGGCGCGTCATCATCGACTGGTATTCGAAGATGTATTGCAGCGTGCCTTGTGATATTTCAGCCTGGTAGGGGGTGTAGCTTGTGAGGAATTCCGAGCGTTCCACGATGTAGGGAATCAACGACGGAGTGTAATGGTCGTACACTCCGGCACCGGCGAAGCATACGAATTGCCTGTCGTTCCGGCACAATTCGTCGAAGAAACGCCTTACCTCAATTTCGCTCATGGCCGTCGGCAGGTCATAATCTCCCTTGAAACGTATCTGCTCCGGGATGTCTGCGAACAAGTCATCGAGCGTCTTCACACCCACACGGGACAGCATTTCGTTGATGTCTTCAGGTGTATGTGGAAAATACTTGAATGCCATTTTAAGGTTATGCGGTTATAGGGTTATGCGGTTTTGCGGTAATTTTACTTATTGCAGAACGCCTCGTAGGCTGCTGCATCCATGAGATTGTCAAGTTCGGAGGTGTCTGACAGTTCTACCTTGATTATCCAGTTTGCGTATGCGTCCTGGTTGAGCAGTTCAGGAGTGTCCTCCAGTTTGTCATTGACTTCCACCACTTTGCCGCTTATCGGGGAATTAAGGTCGCTGGCAGCCTTGACGCTTTCAACCGCACCGAACTCTTCTCCGGCCTCGATTTCGTCGTCAACTTCGGGCATGTCAACATAAACCACGTTGCCAAGGGCGTTCTGGGCATAGTCTGTTATGCCGATGTAGCCATAATTTCCGTCAACCTTAACGTACTCGTGTGACTCTGAATAGTAGAGTCCTTCAATAACTTTTGCCATGATGTTTTTTGTTTTTTAATTGTTGTCTTGTAATTAATGGAGGGTATTCACGTAGTTAAAGGAGTTAAGTAAATTGCCTTTCGTTTCACTCGTTAAGGAGCTGAAGCCGCTACCTTTGCTGGTAGTATTCTCTTGTTCCTATTCTCCTTACTCCTTCTCTCCTTACTTCTTATTCCTTCCCTCCTTATTTTTTATAATGCTTTTCGTAAAATCTTTTCTTAACCACGATGCCGGGGAATGTCTTTTTGCGTATCTGTATGTCGAGCTTGGTGCCGAGTTTTGCGTATGCGGCATCAACCAATGCCATGCTGACACTTTTCCCTGTGGAGATTGACTGGTAGCCGGTGGTAACCATGCCTACCTCTTTCCCCTCGCTCAATACGGCGTATCCGTGGCGCGGAACGGCGTGTCCTTCAAGCTCTATGCCGACAACCTTGCGGATTACGCCGTTCGTTTTCTGTTCAACAATGACATCCTTGCCGATAAATTCAGGCTTGTCAAGCTTGCAGAACATGCTCAAACCGGCCATTACGGGGCTGATGTCGGCGCTAAGCTCGTTGCCGTACAGCGGCAGACCGGCCTCGAAGCGCAGTGTGTCGCGGCATCCGAGTCCGCACGGTTTGCACTTTCCGCTGCCGACGAGCTTGTCCCAATACATGCAGATTGTTTCCGCATCGGCGTAGATTTCAAAGCCGTCCTCACCGGTATAGCCTGTGCGGCTGACGATGATTTCTTGTCCGTCGGCCATTGTCAGGGTCTTGAATGTATAGAAAACAAGCTCCTTGCAGTTTATGCCAAGCACTTGTTCCATTACCGTTTCAGCCTCCGGCCCTTGTACGGCGAGCTGCGAGTAGCGCGGCGAAGCGTCCTCTATGCACACGTCGAATCCGTCGGTGTTCTTGCGTATCCACTCCAAGTCCTTGTCGGTGTTGGCTGCGTTGATGACAAGGAAATACTTGTCTTCAGCCATCTTGTACACCAGGAGGTCGTCAACCGTACCGCCGTCAGGATAAAGCATCATGCCGTAAAGCACCTGGCCGGGATTAATGCGGCTAACGTCGTTTGTGAAAATATGGTTTACGTAGCGTTCTGCGTCGTTGCCGGTAACTACGGCTTCGCCCATGTGTGACACGTCGAACACGCCGCACTGCGTGCGCACGGCGTTATGCTCGTCAATGATTGACGAATACTGTATAGGCATGTCAAAACCGGCGAAGGGCTGCATCAGTGCGCCCAAGGCCACATGCTTGTCATAAAGACAGGTTCTTTTGTTTTCCATACATTATTTATTTAAGTTAAAAGTCAAGAATCAAGGGTGAAAAATCCATTTCTTTTAGCATCGGGATTGTTCGTTTTCCATTTGCCGCCTACCGTTTCAACTGTCGGCGAGCAGGTTCACGAGGTCGTCTTTCCGCAGGTTCATGATGATGTTGTCAATCCTTTCGGGCAGCGCCGCCGATATTGACTCACAGTCTGTGCCAACGCCTTCCAGGCCGTGCAGCATGGCGTCCACGTCGCCGGTGGCGAAGAAGTCGCCCGTAAGGCCGACGCTTTTTATCACGCCGCCTTTCGCTTCCACTGAGACCTCGATACATCCCACGCCGTCTATCCTGCGCCTTCTCACAATGGTGTGCATGGGGTCTTTGCCCTGTATGAATGCCTGTGAGAGGTACTCGTTGCGTTCAAGTTCTTCTATTTCGGCCACGTCGCCTGCGTTCAAGGCGTATTCTCCGTCGCACAGGCTGCGCATAATGCCGTCCTTAAGTCCGTCTACACCTATGTCGATATGGTCTTTCAGCAAAGTTATGCGCTGGCGGACGCTCTCCACGCCCTTGCTCTCAAGCTTGGCGTCAGGCGGCGTGATGGCGTGCAGCATGTTGTCCATGTCGGTGTCATATAGCATCGTACCGTGTACGATGCTGCGTCCGGGAAGGTGGTAAAAGGCGTTGCCTGACACCTTGCGGCCGTCCACCACGATGTCGTTGCGTCCCGTAGCGGCGGCTTTTACGCCGATTTTGCGCAGCATCAACACCATCATGTTAATGTAACGGTTGAACGTAAGACCCACGTTGTCGCTGTCGGTAATAAACGAGAACATCACGTTGCCCATGTCGGCGTATATGCACCCGCCGCCGCTCTTGCGGCGGAACATGCCGATGTTGTTGTCCCGGCAGTACGCCGTGTTAACCTCGTTGGCCATGACTTGGTTGCGACCGAACACCACTGAAGGCTCAATCTGCCAACAAAACAGGTAGTCGCCGGCTGGTAACCGGCGTGCCACATGTTCTTCCATTGCTAAGTAAAACGACGCTCTGCGTGTCTTTTCTTCAGGCAAAATGACGTATTGCATACGTTTTTCAAGTTAATTCAAGGCAAACATGCCAAAAGGTCAGCGCTTCCTCATCCGAACTTTTGTTTGCGCATTACAAAGATAATGCAAATCGAGAGAAGTGCAAAATAAAAACGAGAGAAACGAGTTTTTATTTTCAATTCCGAGATGCAGCTTATTTTATCTAAAGATAATGCAAATCGAGAGAAGTGTAAAATAAAAACGAGAGAAACGAGATAATAAAATGAATATCCGCAAAACGGGTATTCATTTTTGGAGTTAAAGTAGTTAAAGAAGTTATCACTCCGCTTCGCTTCGTTAGGAGTTAAAGCCAAATGCCTTGTCGGTGGTTCTTTGCGAAGTTGTTGCAACGGCTTCTTTTATTCCCGTAAAATCAACGAATATGCACATAACGGCAGCGGCTGTTGCGGCCATTGGGAAAGTGCCTGAAAATCAATGGCTTTGCAAAAGGTGGCATATTGGCGCGCAAAAGGCCACCTTTTAGCGCGTAAAAGATGACCTTTTGCACGCTAAAAGATGACCTTTCGGGGTTCATCCGCAAATCTGTTGGATGGTTTTTATTCTATTTTCAGTAAATAATCGTTTTCAAGTGAGGCACTCGGTAATTGTCATTCCGCGCTCCGACGCGGAATCCAGAAAACATTAAAGGCGTGAAATGACGTTGGCTGCATACACTGGATTCCGCGTCGGAGCGCGGAATGACGATTACCGAGTGCCTCATTTGACATTAATTTTGTACGATTTTATAATCCTTTTCTCATCCAACAAAACTGCGGATGAACCACCTTTCGCAAAACGTATTGTAATCGGTGGTTTTATAGGCGGTAGCCATGCACCCAGTTGTCGAGCATCCGGCGGCCGTCGGGAGTAAGCACGCTTTCGGGGTGGAACTGCACTCCGCGTATGTCGTAATCCTTGTGCCGCATGGCCATTATAAGCCCCTCGTCGCTTTCGGCGGTGACTTCAAGGCATGGCGGAAGCGTGGCGCGGTCAACCACCCAGCTGTGGTAGCGCCCCATGACGATGCGGCGCGGACAGCCTGCAAACATGGGTTCTGTGCCGAATTGCGTGCCTTCCGTTGCTATTCCGTGGAAAACTTTGTCAAGGCAGGTGAGCCGTGCGCCGAACACTTGCCCTATGGCCTGATGTCCGAGGCACACTCCGAGAATGGACTTTACGCCCTTGTAACGCCTGATTACGTCCAAAAGCAGTCCGGCCTCGTCGGGTATGCCCGGACCGGGGCTTAGCACAATCCTGTCAAACGGCTCTATGTCGGGCAGGCTGAAACGGTCGTTCCTGAACACACTGACGCTCGCCCCCGTATCTTTAAGCATGTGTACAAGGTTGTACGTAAAGCTGTCATAATTGTCGATTACCGCTATTTTCATCGTCTTAAACTTTTTATTGGACATTAATCATATCTTCTCGGCCATCTCTACGGCGCGGCGCAGCGCGCCGAGTTTGTTGTTTACCTCCTGCAGTTCGCGCTCCTCGTCGCTGTCGGCCACTATTCCTCCGCCTGCCTGCATCCACAGCTCGCCGTTGCGGCTGACAAAGGTGCGTATGGTTATGGCCTGGTTCAGGTTGCCGTCAAGCCCTATGAAGCCTACGCATCCGCCGTAAGCGCCGCGGCAGTGGGGTTCAAGCTCGCTGATTATCTGCATCGCCCTGACCTTCGGAGCGCCGCTAAGCGTACCGGCCGGGAATGTGTCGATAAACGCCTTTACAGGGTCTGCGCCGTCGTTGAGCGTGCCTGCCACGCGGCTTACAAGGTGTATCACGTGGCTGTAATACTGCACGTCCTTGTACAGTTCTACGGCTACGTTGTGGCAGTTTCGGCTCAGGTCGTTGCGTGCCAGGTCTACAAGCATCACGTGTTCGGCGTTCTCCTTAGGGTCGTTGAGCAGTGTCTCGGCATTTCTCCTGTCGGCCTCGGCGTCGCCTGTCCGCCGCATGGTGCCGGCTATCGGGTCGATGTACGCCCTGCGTCCGGTTATGCGGCAGTGGGTCTCCGGGCTGCTGCCAAGGAGGCGGAAGCCGCCGAAGTCGAAGTAAAACAGGTATGGCGAGGGGTTGATGCTGCGCAGGGCGCGGTACACGGCGAAGTCGTCGCCCTCGTATTCCTGAATGAAACGGCGGAACAGCACTACCTGGAAAACGTCTCCGCGCAGGCAATGGGCTATGCCGCGGCGTATGTTCGCCTTGTGCTGCGCGTCGGTTATGGGCGACGTTATGCCGCCCGTCCTCCTGAACGGATATACGTTCAGGTTGCCACGGCTTAACCTGAGCATCAGCTGTTCGGTGTGCCCGGTCACGTCGTCGCCCGGCATTGCGAGTGTCGATACAGTCATGCGGTTGTCAAAATGGTCGAATGCTATCACGTCCCTGAACAGCATGTAGCAGATGTCGGGAGCGTCGTTCTTTTCCATGCCGCCGTCTTTCACGTCAATGTCCTCAAAATACCTCACGGCGTTGAACGCCGTATAGCCGTAAAGTCCGCAGCATCCAAGCGTGTCGCCGGTTATGTCGAAGCAGGCCATGAAGTCGTTGATGGCCGCGTCGCAGGTGTAACTGCCGCTTATCTCAGCCGTGCCCGATGTCCTGTCAGGGTAAAAGAACTCTACACGTCCGCGCCTTACCGACACGCTGGCGATGGGGTTCACGCAAACGAACGAACGGCTGTTGGCACGGTCGTGGTAGTCGGAGCATTCCATGAGGACGCTCTGCGCTCCCATGTCGCGCAGCCTCATGTACACGCTTACGGGTGTGTACATGTCGGCAAGGGCTGTCTTTGTATGTACTGAATAACTGAATTTCCTTGTCATAATGATGTTTGTTGTTATTTGAACGGATAAGTGCCGGTGCCTGTCTTCACGCCTCGCAGCCGAAGCGCAGGTATGTCTCGATGTCTTTGTCGCCGCGTCCGCTTACGGTGAGCACCACCACGTCGTCGGCGTTGAACTTCACTTTGTCGAGCACAGCCACGGCGTGTGCACTCTCAATTGCCGGTATTATGCCTTCGAGCCGCGTCAGTTCGTAGCCTGCGCGCACTGCCTCGTCGTCGTTGATTGCCATCACTTGGCTACGCCCTTGCGCCACCATGTTGCAGTGCATGGGGCCTACGCCCGGATAGTCAAGACCTGCCGATATGGTAAACGCCTCCTCTATCTGGCCGTCTTCGGTCTGCATTACGAGCATCCGGGCACCGTGCAGTATTCCGGTGGTGCCGCAGTGCAGCGTCGCCGCTGTGCGGCCGCTGTGTATTCCGCAGCCTCCGGCCTCTGCGAGGATAATCCTCACGCGCTCGTTGTCGGCATAATGGTATATTGTTCCTGCCGCGTTGGAGCCTCCGCCGATGCATGCTATGAGGCAGTCGGGGTGGTCGCGCCCAGTCTTTTCAAGCAACTGCCACTTCAGCTCCTCCGATATTACGCTCTGCATCCTTGCCACAAGGTCGGGGTAGGGGTGAGGACCCATAGTTGAACCGACGGCGTAAAACGTGTCGGAAGGATGGCAACACCAGTAGCGTATGGCCTCCGAGCAGGCGTCGCTCAACGTCATGTTGCCCGTCGTTACCGGGCAGACTTCCGCCCCGAGCATGCGCATGCGCTCAACGTTTACGTGCTGACGCTCTATGTCCGTCTTGCCCATGAACACCTTGCAGTCCATTCCGAGCAGGGCGCAGGCAGTCGCTGTAGCCACTCCGTGCTGGCCAGCGCCGGTCTCGGCGATGACGTGCGTCTTGCCCATGTGCCGTGCGATGAGTGCCTGTCCGATGGCGTTGTTAATCTTATGTGCGCCGGTATGGTTAAGGTCTTCACGCTTCAGATACAGGCGGCAGCCGTATTTCTCGCTCATCCTCCGGGCGAAATACAGCGGCGAAGGCCGCCCAACGTAGTCCTTCAGCAGGCTGCGGAACTCCTGCTTGAAGCCGTCGCTTTCGATGATTGGCAGGTAAGCGTCCTGCAAGTCGTGCACACATTTGTGGAGAATTTCGGGTATATATGCGCCGCCGAACTCTCCGTAAAATCCTTTTCCGTCAACTGAATAAGCCATATTTGTAACTGATAAACGTTCAACTTAATTCTTCCATTAGCCTGTCTAATGCCTTGCCTGGGTCTTTCTCCTCGTTAAGCAGGCTCACGAACTTGCTCCCTATTATCGTTCCAGCGGCATTCCGGCGTGCGCTTTCAAGCGTCTGGCGGTTTGATATGCCGAAACCTATCATGCGTGGATTGCGCAGGCGCATGCCGTTTACACGGTTGAAGTAGTCCAATTTGTCATTGTCAAACCTGCTTTGGGCACCCGTCACGCTGGCCGATGACACCATATATATGAAGCCGTCGGTATGCTCGTCGATGAAGCGTATGCGCTTTTCGTCCGTCTCCGGGGTAATCATCATTATCACGCGGATGTCGTAACGGTCGGCCACAGGCTTGATTTCGGTCAGATAGTCGTCAAAGGGCAGGTCGGGTATGATTGTCCCTGACACTCCGCATTCGGCGCAACTTTTGAAAAACTCCTCGTAACCGTAGTGCATGATGACGTTCAGATATCCCATGAGAACGAGCGGAATATTCACCTTGCCCTTTATTCCGGCAAGCTGGGAAAATAGTTTTTTCAGCGTCATACCGTTACGCAGGGCGGCTGTTGCGGCAGCCTGTATCACCGGGCCGTCGGCCAACGGGTCGCTGAACGGTATGCCTACCTCCACCATGTCAACGCCTCTGCCGTCGAGTGTGGTTATCACTTCTGCCGTACTTTCAAGCGTAGGACAGCCTGCGCAGAAGTAAAGCGAAAACAGTTTGCGGCCTTTATCCGCGGCAAACAATGCGTTTATCTTGTTCATGTCCTTGTTGTTTTTAATTTTAACGTCATAATAAAACTCCTCAACTTTTCTCACCTTCTCACCTATTCACTTTCTCACCTCCTCAATGAAGTGTGCCAACGCGGTAATGTCTTTTATTCCGGGAGATGTCTCGAAACGGCTGTTTAGGTCGATGCCTGCAAACTGCGGATGGTTGAAATGCCGTATGTCAGCAGCGTCATCGGGGCTGATTCCACCGCCAATCAGGAACGGCAACGAGCCTGAGTATGCCCGAAGCAGACTCCAGTCGAACTTTGTGCCGTTGCCACCGGCGGCCTTGCCCTTGGTGTCGAACAGCAGCATGTCCGCCGTTCCTGCATATTCCGTGCTGCCTTCCACGTCAGCACGGCATGCCACAGCAATCGCCTTGATTATCTTTATGTCGCGTCCACACTCAGCATTGACGGCCTCACGTATCTCTGCAAGGCGGTTTGTGTCCTCGTTGCCGTGCATCTGCACGCAGTCAAGTGCATACCGCTTTACGGCCGAAACGATGCTGTAGGTATCGGCATCGACAAACACTCCCACTTTAAGCGGCCTTTCCCTGCCGTTTAGCTTCCGGTCAAAAGCAGTGCAAACTGCATCCATCCGTTCTGCCGACACATGCCGCCGGCTGCCCTCATAGAATATAAATCCAGTCATGTCAACGCCGAGTGCGGCTATGTCGAGCGTGTTCCCGGTATCCGTCAGACCGCAAACCTTTATGGTGAGATGTTTTCTTTCATTACGTTTCTGCCGTCTTTTCACCTCGCCGATAAAGCGTTTCAGCTCGTCGCCCGGCCGTTCGTTTTTCATAAATGTCTCGCCAATGAGGAAGCCATTGAAGCCCGCTTGCCGCAGTTTTACTATTGTTTCGGGGTCAGAAATGCCGCTTTCGCTCACTTTGCATACGCCTTCAGGAAGTAGTGAAGCCAGCCTGAACGAGTTGTTTACGTCTGTAATGAACGTGCCGAGGTTGCGGTTGTTCACCCCGAGCATGTCAACCTGCAGTCCGGCATAGTCGAGTTCGCGTTCGCTGTGAAGTTCCAACAGAACTTCGAGGCCAAGCTCATGGGCGGCGTCTATCAATCTGCTGCATTCAGCCTTGCTGAGAACTGACGCTATAAGGAGCACGGCTGAAGCACCGCACAGGCGCGCCTGGAGTAACTGGTAACTGTCTATGACGAAGTTCTTGTACAGCACAGGGAGTGTGACTCCTGCTTTCCGTGCTTCTATTATATATTCGTCAGCGCCTCCAAAAAACTTCCCGTCGGTCAAGATACTTACCGCTGCGGCTCCTCCTTGCTGGTAAGCTATCGGTATTTCAGCGGCCAGTCCGCCCTCGTTAATCCAGCCCTTTGACGGCGAACGGCGTTTGAACTCGGCTATAATGCCCGTGTCCGACTGCATGAGCGCGGCCTTAAGCGAGGGCTGCGGTGTGTCGCCAAGCCGTTCAACGGCGGCGCGCAGTGTGCTTTCGGGCACTTCCTTTTTTATTCGTTCCACCTCGATGCGCTTGTTGGCAACTATTTCTCCAAGAATGTCTTTCATCTTTTTTTGTTTTTAAGGAGAGAAGGAGTAAGGATAGAAGGAGTAGAGAAGTAGAACCGCCTGTAAGGGTAATCTACTTTACTCCTTACTACTACTCTCCTTACTCCTTTCAATTTTTTACTTTTTCACCTTCTCACTTTTTCATGAGTTTATCTCCACAAACTTCCTGAATGCGGCCAGGGCGCGTCCGCTTTCAAGCGATTCACGGGCGGCGGCCAAGGTTTCTTCTATTGTCAGCGCCCCGTTGACAACCTGTATTCCGAATGCTGCGTTAGCCAGTACGGCGTTCTTCCTGTCGGCCAAAGCCCTGTTTTCAAGTACGCTGTCGAATATTTCCTTGGCCTCGCCAACGGTGTTTCCGCCACAGAGGTTGGCCTGCGTGGCTGTGGAAAATCCAAGGTCGGCAGGGCGGAACACTCTCTCATAGCTGTTCGTCATCACCTTGAAGTCGCCCGTAAGGGATATTTCATCGTAACCGTCGAGGCTGTTTACTATGCCGAAATCAATCCCGAGCCTGCGGTAAACGCCGCCGTACAGGCGCATCTGGTTGAGGTCTGCCACACCGAGCAGCTGGCACTCCGGGCGCGCCGGGTTGACGATGGGGCCGAGAAGGTTGAAGCATGTGGGAAACTGCAGAGCCTTGCGTATGTGCCCTACGTGCTTCATTGCCGACGCAAACAGCTGTGCGTGGAGGTAAACCACGCCGCAACTGTTGATTGAGCGGTTAAGTTTGTCGATGTCGTCGGTGAATTTCACGCCGTGGGCTTCGATTACATTCGACGCGCCGCTTGTTGATGTTGCGGCGTAGTTGCCGTGCTTGGCCACCTTGTAGCCTGCCCCGGCAATGACGAAACATGCGCAGGTGGATATGTTGAACGTGTTTTTGCGGTCGCCGCCGGTGCCCACCACGTCGATGTAGCGGCCGCAGTCGAGCTTGGCCGGCACGCCTGTTTCCAGCACACCGTCACGCAGTCCCAGCAGCTCGTCAACCGTTACGCCGCGCATCTGCATCGCCGTGAGCAGTGCCGTGACCTGCTCCTGCGGATAGTCGTCGCGCGTAATGCCGAACAATACGCCTTTTGCCTCCTTGCGCGTAAGGGTCTCATGGTTGAGCACCTTTTGCAATTCTTCCATTGATTTCATATAGTCTTCTGTTTTTTAGGTTCTTTTTGTTTGTCTGCTGCGGCCTTGCAGCCGTAGTGCTTTGCCGTCAGGCAAAAAATAAACCGGGTCTGCCGTAAGAACGACAGACCCGGTTGTATCTTTCAATCAATCACACGGCTGTGTAACTCACGACTTCTTCAATCTTGAGTTGCACCACCACCATGCGAAAAACATATTGTTCATAATCGTTAGTTTGATATTTTGTCTGCAAATATATGGCTTTTCTTTCAAACGGCAAACGTTTTTGATAAAAACTTTATCATTTAGTAATGATTTTGCTGAAAACCTTTGCTTTTATCGACGAATATGACTTGGCGGCATGCCGGTCGTTTGCAGCCGTTTTGCAAAAGGCGGTCTTTCGCATTCCAAAAGACCGTCAATTGCATGCTAAAAGGCCACCTTTTACCGTGTAAAAGGTGGCCTTTTGTAAGACAGTATGTAACGTCTTGATTGTCAGAGGTTTGCTTTTTACCCCGTCAGAGGATTTTCATCGCTATTGCGGCGCAGGCTTCCGCGTCGGCAAGTGCGTCTTGATGGCGTGTCAGGTCATAGCCGCATGCGGCGGCGACGGTCTGCAGCTGATGGTTGGGCAGACGCTTGCCGAAAGCCTTTCGGGATGCGCGGCAGGTGCAGCGGAACGTGTAGTCGGGGTAGTCCATGCCGTAAACACGGAACACGGCCTTGAGGCATCCTTCGTCGAAGGGGCTGTTGTGGGCTACGAGGGTAAGTCCCTTGATAAGCGGCTCGATGTCGGCCCATACATCGGGAAACACCCTCGCTCCGTCAGTATCTTCATTTGTGAGTCCGTGTATGCGTGTATTGAAGCGGCTGTAATAATCGGGTTCGGGGCGTATCAGGCTGTAATACCTGTCTGTAATCTCGCCGTTGCGCACAATGATTACGCCTACGCTGCACACGCTCGACGGATATTGGTTGGCTGTCTCGAAGTCAATTGCCGCAAAGTTTTTCATTTGTTTTTTATTAAGTAGTAAGGAGGAAAGGAGTAAAGGAGTAAGTACAAATGCTTTGTTTTCTCACCTTCTCACTTTTTCACCTTCTCACCTTTAAACGCAGATTTCCCCGCTTCCGATGCACTTGTGGTGCTCCTCGTCGTAAACCGTGCAGAATTGGCCGGGCGCAACGCCTTGGATGAGGTCGTCAGAGTGCACTGCGAATGAGGCGTCACCCGTGCGTTCGAGCGTCGCGTGGTGAAATTCGGGGGTATGGCGGATTTTGAACGTCACGCTAATTGGTTCGGAACTGCCCCACGGGTCGCATGTAAGGAAATTGAAGCCGTGCATGTTGAAGTCCTTTTTATACGCCGTCATGGGTTCGTAACCCTTGCTTACGTAAAGGATGTTTGCTTCCATGTCCTTTTTCACCGCATACCAGGGGCCTCCGCCGAAGCCGAGGCCGTGGCGCTGTCCGATGGTGTGAAACCACAGTCCTTTGTGCTGTCCTATCTTGCGGCCGGTCTCAAGTTCGAGCACGTCGCCTGGCTTTTCGCCGAGGTAACGGCGAATATAATCGTTGTAATTGATTTTGCCGAGGAAGCAGATTCCTTGGCTGTCTTTGCGCTTTGCGTTGACAAGATGCTCGCGTTCGGCTATCGCGCGCACCTCATCTTTCATCATTCCGCCTATCGGGAAGAGGGCTTTCTTCAGCTGCCAGCCGTGTATCTGGGCGAGGAAGTCTGTCTGGTCCTTCACCGGGTCGGGGCTTGTAGTGAGCCATTTCATGCCGTCGATGACTTCCGTCTGTGCGTAGTGTCCGGTCGCAATGAGGTCGTATTCGTGTCCGGCCTTCTCGTCGAACGCGCCGAACTTTATCAGCCGGTTGCACATCACGTCAGGGTTGGGTGTCAGTCCGGCGCGCACCTTGTCCATTGTGTACCGCGTAACGTTGTCCCAGTATTCCTTGTGGCAGTCGACAACGGTCAGTTTGCAGCCGTATTTCGCAGCCACGGCGGTAGCCATCTCGAGGTCTTCTTCGCTCGAACAGTCCCATTCCTCCGTTTCTTCCGGCCCTATCTTGATATAGAAACAGTCGGGATGCAGCCCCTGTCTTGCCAGCTCGTACACCACAACTGAACTGTCAACGCCGCCTGAAAGCAGCACAGCTATTCGCTTGTCGTTTAAATTTTCGTACATGTTCTTGAGTTGTTAAAGGAGTTGAGGGAGTTGGAGGGAGTAAGGAGTTAACGGAGTTAAAGAAGTTAAGGGAGTTAAAGACATTTGCCTTATTCCGTAAAGCATCGACTTGGTTCAAGAAGCAAAGCATTTGGCTTTAACTTCTCTAACTTCTTTAATTATTTGACTTCCGAATGTTTCAAACAGAAATTTTCAATGTCCCTTACGCCGTTGAGGAAAGCCTTTGCGTCCATCCTTTTCTTGCCGCTTAGCTGTATTTCGTCAAGCTGCAGCCAGCAGTTTGCCGTGGCGACAAGCAGCTTTCCGTTGAACACCATTATCGTTCCGGCATCCCTTCCGTTGCACGGTATGGAGGTGAGTGTTGTCTTAAACACTTTCAATACGGTGGTTTTTCCGTCCTGACCTGTCATGTTTGTCCATGCGCCGGGATAGGGGGAGAGACCTCTTACGAAGTCGTGTACGCGCTTTGCCGTCGCGTTCCAGTCGATGAGGCATGTCTCCTTGAATATCTTTGGGGCGTTGTGCAGTTCCTGTCCCACGGGTATCATGTTCTCCTGCGGCAGCGAGTCAACGTGTCCGTCGCCCTCTATTATCTTGTCGATGGTCTTCAGCGCTATGCCTGCACCAAGCCTCATGAGGCCGTTGTAGACGTCTTCAACGTTGTATTTGTCCTTTATTTCAAACGGCTCTTGCATGATGATGCGTCCCGTGTCGATGTCGTGGTCGAGGAAAAAGGTCGTCACCCCGGTCTGCTTTTCGCCGTTGATTACAGCCCAGTTGATGGGTGCCGCGCCGCGGTATTGCGGCAGAAGGGCGGCGTGTACGTTGAATGTTCCGAAGCGGGGCATGGCCCATACTACCTCCGGCAGCATGCGGAAGGCCACCACTACTTGAAGGTCGGCATGGTAACTTTTAAGTTCTTCGACGAATGCCGGGTCTTTCATCTTCACCGGTTGCAGCACAGGCAGGCCTTGTTCTACGGCGTATTGCTTCACCGCCGACGGCTGAAGAGTGTCTTGATGGCGGCCTACGGGTTTGTCTGGTTGCGTCACTACGGCTACAACATTATATCCGCCTTCTACTAATGCGCGCAGAGTTTCTACTGCAAACTCCGGCGTTCCCATGAATGTTATCCTTAAATCTTTCTTTGTCATGTTGTTCTTTGTAGTTAAAGTAGTCAGAGATGGCAAAGTAAATTTATACCAATACCTTAATTTAATAAATGTTGGTTCCTCACTTTCTCACCTTTTCACCTTCTCACCTTTCCACTTATTCTACCGTCACTGACTTTGCCAGGTTTCTCGGCTGGTCAACATTTAGCCCTTTCTCAACGGCTACGTGATAGGCAATTAGCTGCAATGGGATGACGGAGAGCAGCGGAGCAAGCGGTGCGAGGGTAGGAGGTACTTCCACAGTTGCTTCTGATATGCCGCTTACGGCCTTGTCTCCTTCGGTCACAACGGATATTATGCGGCCGTTGCGAGCCTTCACTTCCTCTATGTTGCTTAGTATTTTCTTGTACAGCTGGTGATGGGTTGCCACGAAAAGTACGGGCATGTCTTCGTCAATCAGCGCTATAGGGCCGTGCTTCATCTCCGCTGCCGGGTAACCTTCGGCGTGTATGTAGCTGATTTCCTTCAGCTTCAGTGCCCCTTCAAGAGCCACGGGATAGTTGAAGCCGCGCCCCATGTAAAGGGCGTTCTCGGCGTAAGTCAGTGCACGGGCAATCTCTTTTATCTTGTCGTCCTTTGTCAATACGGCCTTGATTTTGTCAGGGATGTTGGCGAGTTCGGCTATCGTTTCCTCGTATTCCTGCTGGGTTATGGTGCCTTTCTCGTGGGCGAGGGCAAGGGCGAAGAGAGTCAGAACGGTTACTTGTCCTGTGAAAGCCTTGGTCGATGCCACGCCGATTTCAGGGCCTACGTGGATGTATATGCCGGTGTCAGATGCGCGCGCAATGCTCGAACCGACAACGTTCACTATGCCGAAGCACAGCGCATTGTTCTCTTTTGCCAGCTGGAATGCCGCCAGCGTGTCGGCGGTTTCGCCGCTCTGTGATATGGCTATTACGACGTCTCCCGGCAGTATGACGGGGTTGCGGTAGCGGAACTCCGAGGCGTATTCCACCTCTACCGGCACTTTCGCCCACTGTTCTATAAGCTGTTTGCCGATAAGTCCGGCGTGCCACGACGTGCCGCAGGCCACGATGATGAACCTCTGTGCGCTTACAAGTTCGTCGCGGTGCAGGTTGAGGGCGCTCAATACCACGCGTTTTTCTTTCAGCAGCAGGCGTCCGCGCATGCAGTCGGCTATGCAGCGGGGCTGGTCGTAGATTTCCTTCAGCATGAAGTGGTCGAAGCCGCCCTTTTCAAGCGACTCGAGGTCGATGTCAACCTCTTTCACGTCATGCGTTATTTCCTGGTTGTCGAGGTTTCTGATTTCAATTTTTTTGCCTGTTTTCAGCAGTGCCACTTCGTTGTCGTTGAGGTAAACCATCTGCTTGGTGTAGGCCACGATAGGCACCGCGTCAGACGCGATGAAGAACTCCTTGTTGTCCTCGCCCACGCCGATTACAACCGGGCTGCTCTTCCTTGCCACTACGATTTTGTCCGGACAGTCATTGTCTATCACGGCTATGGCGTATGCTCCGACGACTCGCCGCAGAGCCATCACTACCGCGCCTTCAAGGTCTTTGCCGTATTCGTGCTGCATAAATTCTATGAGTTGCACCAATACTTCCGTGTCGGTGGAGCTTTTGAATGTGTAGCCTTTGCCTTTAAGATATTCCTTCAGGCTTGCGTAGTTCTCGATAATGCCGTTGTGTACGAGTGCCAGTCGTCCGCTCTGCGACACGTGCGGATGTGCGTTTACGGCTGAAGGTTCGCCGTGGGTTGCCCACCGTGTGTGCGCTATTCCTATGCAGCCGGACGTGTCTCTTTGTTCGGCTATGGCTTCAAGGTTGCTCACCTTGCCTTTTTCCTTATACACATTAAGCTGCCCTTCGGGGTTGATTAAGGCTACTCCGGCAGAGTCATAGCCGCGGTATTCCAATCGCTTTAGTCCGTTGATAAGTATCGGATAGGCTTCTCTTGAGCCTATATATCCAACTATTCCACACATAAATTCCGTATATTTGGCGGCAAAGATAATGCAAACCGAGCGCAATGCAAAATAAAAAGGCATGAAACGACATTTTATTTTCATTGCCGAGGTGCCGCTTATCTTATTCAAAGATAATGCAAACCGAGCGCAATGCAAAATAAAAAGGCGTGAAACGACATTTTATTTTCATTGCCGAGGCATACCTTATATTATTTAAAGACAGTATTGAAAAACAAAAACTGGTACGCCGTTGTTGTCTTATTGCCAAGTGCCTGTAAATCAGAGGCTTTGTGAAAGGCCGTATTTCGCATTGCAAAAGGTGGCCTTTTGGAGTGTAAAAGATGGCCTTTCGGAAGGTGAAAGGTGCCCTTTTGCAAAATAGCCGGTAAACAGTGAAGTCCGCGATGCCGGCTTGCAGCGTCGCGGACTTCCGTCGGTTATTTAATTAGAGAGAGTATTGTGTTATCTCTTGAGGCTCGACATGGCAACGTCTAATAGACCTCTTATGTATGCGTCAAATTCCATTTTCTGCAGCTCCCTCATGCTGTCGGTGCAGAGTTTGCGTTCTTCGTTGTTGAGGAGCTTGGCGTGCGAGCGGCACAGTTCCAATATTTTGTTTGTCAGTACCGTCCTGATTTCGGTTTTGTGGTTGCTTAGTGATTTTTTGAATGCTGCCCTAAGACTGCCGAAACGCCTAAGAAAGTCGGTGCTTGTCTTTATCTCGTTGCTATCCAATGTGTCGTTGTTTATTACCACGTATGTGCCGTTTCCAAGTTCGCTTAGCTTGCCAAGGTCTTTCAGCTTGTCAAGTTCCTTCAGTTGTTCAAGGCCGCTAAGGTCGAGATTTCCAAGCGACGACAGGTCGCCGTAGTAAGTGCTTCTTCTCACTTTCTGTGGGTTCAGGCCGTAGACAACGTTGATTGAACCGCAGAGCTTGTTGTCCTTCTTGTACTCACTCCACACTATTCCGTAGCAGTAACGCCGCAGACTGTCCTGCCGGTCTTGCACGAGCATTACGCGGTAGTTCCTCTCCTTGTGTGCGCCGAACTCCATGGTCTTGTCAAGTTTCTGCCCGTAGGCTATTGTGACGAAGGTCTCGTCGTTTATCCCTGCGTCCCTGCTGTAAACGTTGTAGGCAGTGTTCTTGTCCTTGTTGAAAGCGGAGATTATAGGGGCGAATGCCTTTTTCTTGTTCATCGGCAGTTCGAATACATATTGGTCGCAGAAGGATGAAACCTTGTTTTCCGGGCCGCTGTTCTCCATGAAGTTGCTTGTGTGTATGTATTCTACAAGGTCTTTGTTGCCTACAAAGTTCTCGATGGCTTTTTTCAGGTTCTCCTGTGCGCTCATTGCAGCCGGCATTGAGGTGCAGAGCAGCGTCGTGATTAACAGTCTTATTGCTTTCATATCTGTCCTGTTTTTAATAATATTCTTCTTCAACGTCGTAATTTTCAAGGGCGGTAAGGTATATTTCTATTCCTGCCTCCATGCGTCTGTAGTCATTGTAAATGTCGTTCAGTATTTCCTCCTGCCGTTTTTCGGCTTCCTTTATCTTCTCTTCGGCTATTATTTCGGCTTCCTTGCTTATGGTGTCTTGTGCCGCTTCGGCTATGTAGACCTTTGGAGGCATGGGCTTGTACATGTCCCTTCTCACGCTGCGGCGGCGTTTCTTTCTCTTAGGTGTGCTTACCGTTGCAGTGTCGGCGGTCAGCGTGTCGGCCGCAGGTTGTGGTTTGGGACTTGCCGGAAGGCTTGGGGTTGGCGTACTATCGGCCAATTGTTGTTGCTCCGCTTTTGGCCATGTAAGGACAAGCAGCAGTGCGATGGCCGCAGCTGCGGCGGTGAACAGGTAGCGCAGTTTGTGTGAAATGCGGGGCTTGTCTTGCGTCCTTGTCCCCTCGTTGGCTTGTCCCCTCGTTGACTTGTCCCCTCGTAGACTTGTCTCCTCGTCCTCTTGTTGACTTCCAAGAGGCATCCCTTGGTCGAACCACGCAAACATTTCCTTGTACGGTTGCAGGTCTTCGCCCACGTCGTGCGTGCGTAGATATTCCGCTATCCGGTCTTCTTCTTCAATAGAAGTCTGTCCGGCCATGAAGCGTTTGATGAGTGTATGTATGTCCTTTTCCATATTATTGCCTTGTCCTTCTTCTTATATCGTTAAGCATTTTAGCCCTTGCGCGTGCCAGCATGGTTGATACCGACGACTTCTCAACGCCAACTATGCGCGCTATTTCGTCGTGGCTTTTGCGCTCAATCTGCCTCAGGTGCAGTATCTGGTACTCCTTCGAGGGCAGCGCGGCCAGTCGTCCGGCCAGCCATGCCATGTTTTCTTTGTCCTCAATTTCCTTTTCTGGACTTGCCGTCCGCTCGTCCATTATGCTTCGGCTTGTGTCCAACGGAACGGTGTGTTGTCGCCTGTGGCTGTCTATTGTGCGGTTGTGCGCTATGCACGATGCCAGTTTTTCGGCGTGCGTAGGGTCGCTGATTTCGGCACGCAGAGTCCACAGCTTCAGCATCGTTTCCTGTGCGATGTCCTCCGCTTCGTCGCCGTCCGCCGAGAAGGCTATGGCTGTGGCAACGGCTTTTTGCCTTATGCGTGCGGCTATATGTTCAAACTCTGCCTGTTCCATAATCAGCTTTCTGTACTATAAACGGATAAAGGTCGTGAAACCAAACACGTTTTAACTTGTTTTAAGATAAAACATTCCACATTTTGTTTTTTGGTTTATTTGCGCTATATTTGCGGCCATAATAAGTGGATATTGCATGTTGTTAAAGCGTGATTTGATATTTGAAGTGTTGCGTTTCGGCATCGTTGGCGTTGTGGCTACGGCCTTGCATTACGGTGTTTACTGGCTTCTGCATGGCGTGATGAACGTCAGTGTGGCCTATACCATCGGCTATGTTGTCAGCTTTGTGGCCAACTATCTGCTGTCGGCTCGCTTCACTTTCCGCAAGAAACGCTCTGTGAAGAACGGACTCGGCTTCGCCTTTGCCCATGCGTTCAACTACCTTCTGCAAATCACTTTGCTAAATCTTTTCATCTGGTTGGGCGTAAGTGCCGTGCTGGCTCCTGTGCCGGTGTATTGCGTCGCAATACCAACCAACTTCCTCATCGTGAGGTTTGTGTTTCGGAAGTTTGGCTGATTGTCCAGCCGCCTGCGGCTTGCCGTTATTGCATAAAGGCGCAATTGTGCGACATAACATTACAAAATGTCATTTGGTAATTGTCCGGCGGAACGGCGGAAATAGAAAAAACGTGGTTCCGCCGGTTGTTCTTTTTGTAACCGAATGTGGCTTGTTTTGCTGTAAAATATGGCGGATTGATACCGGAATGCATGCTTTTTGCATTGTCAAAGGATATATTTTGCGTTCATAAAGGCGGCTTTTGACATTCTAAAAGACGGTCAATGAGAACGCAAAAGGTCACCTTTTACGTTGTAAAGAGCCGAAAATGATGCACACATTGTAGGCATTCGGCGTAACAGCTTGTCAGTTAACGATTTGCCGTTGCACACGTTTCTTCGCGTTATTTGCAGCCAAATGCTTTTTGTTTTGAAATAAGCCGATGTCATGACGTCAGCTGAAATCAATATGTAAGCATTTGGTGCGTTTCGCTGTCAATGTAACATTATGGTAACATTGGAAAATAATTATCCGTAAAATGGTTTGAAAGCTCCGTGATTTTGTTACAGACTCTTATTTGATTATGCAATATCTTTGCATCTGAAAACCATTAGGCACAATGAAAAACAATATGAAAATAAACCGCAGGGACTTCATTAAAAGTTCTGTCTTGGCCGGACTGCCGCAGGCGGACATCGACCTGCTTGTACGCCGCAACCCGGCACGGCTCTTGGGGATTGACTGACAGGGATTGGAAGCATAACAAAAACAAAGCAAACGCACAATGGACAGACGTGATTTCATAAAAAGAGGGCTTATGGCCGCCGCCCTCGGAACGGTTGCCGGGCCGCGTGCCGTGGCGCATGAGGCCGGAAAACAGGCCGTAAAGGCCGACGAGGCGTCGGGCATATTGAACTATAACCCGCGTATGCAGTACCGCCCCATGGGGCGCACCGGCGTAAAGGTGTCGGCTCTCGGGTTCGGCATGCTGCGCCTGCCGATGAAAAACGGACACGTGGATTTCGACCAGACTACGCCTATGGTACACCGTGCCATCGAGGGCGGAGTGAACTATATCGACACAGGGCGTGTGTACATGGGCGGCGAGAGCGAGCAGGCCGTGGGCAAGGCGTTGGCCGGAGGCTGGCGCGACCGTGTGTATGTAACGTCGAAGATGCCGTGGTGGGAGATGCAGAGCGCTGACGACTTCGAGAAGTTCTTTGACCAGTCGCGCCGTGCCATCGGCACTGACGTCATCGACTTTTACCACATCCACATGATAATGCACCGCGCATGGAAGGACTATGTGCTGCCTTACAAGCTCATAGAAAAGATGGAACGCCTCAAGGCGCAGGGCAAGATACGCTTCATGGGCTTCTCGTTCCATGACAGTTTGCAGTTATTTAAAAAGGTGGTTGAGTTCACTCCGGCGTGGGACTTCTGCCTTATTCAGCATAATTACCTTGACTATGAATACGAGGCTGGCGTGTTAGGGCCTAAGTATGCGGCGGCAAACGGCATGGGACTGGCCGTAATGAAACCGGTGCGCACTGGCTTTTTAGCTCACTTGCCGCAGACGATGAAGGATGCCTTGGCGTCAACCGGCGTGCATAAGGCCGACGCTGAATGGGCGTTGGACTACCTTTGGGACATTCCCGAGGTAAGCGTCGCCGTCAGCGGCATGGGCAGCATGGCCGACGTTGAGCAGAACCTGAAGTACGCTTCAAAGGCAAAGCCAAATATGTTGACACCTGCCGAGCGCGAAGCAATAGGTAACGCCATCTACGCTTACCGCCATGCGCCGGGGCATATAGACTGTACAGGCTGCTACCAGTGCATACCGTGTCCGCACAACGTGGCTATCGGCTACATCTTTGCATACGTTTACAACAACTATCTGCTTCACCGCGACATGAAAAGGGCGATGGCCGACTACACCGTTTCCATGTCGCCGGTGCAGAGAGGCGACCCTGCCTCGTCATGTGTGGGCTGCGGTGAGTGCCTTGCCAAGTGTCCCCAGCACCTCGACATACCGAACTTGCTGGCGCGTGTAAAGGAAACCATGGGCAAATGACAAGGCTGTCAGGTGTACAAACATTTTACAGACAACATATATAAAGTCATGGAAAAGAATAATAATTGCCGCAAGGGCTTCGCTGGAAAGTCAAGGCTGGGGCTGCTGTTAGGTGTATTAGTGATGTTGACATCTGCCACAACGGCGTGCGCAGGCAATGCCGGCACGGCAACGGAAAAACAAGAACATAAAACAGAAAAAGTTATGAAAACGGACAAGATGAAACTTTACATCGGTGGAAAGACATTCACCGCCACAATGGAAGACAACGTTTCGGCGCGGGCTTTGCTCGAACTGCTTGCTGAAGGCGACGTGACAATCGAGATGGAAGACTACGCGAACATGGAGAAAGTAGGCCCTATAGGGACAGAACTGCCGCGTACCGACAGGCAGACAACAACTTCGGCAGGCGACATAATCCTGTATCAGGGCAAGTTTTTGGTGATATATTATGACACAAACTCATGGAACTGCACGCGCCTTGGCAAGGTTGACGGCGTGTCGCAGGCCGAACTTAAGGCTGCGCTTGGCCGTGACGGAGTTACCGTAAGGCTGTCGCTGAAGTAGGGCGGAGACCGATGCGGCAACTCCTGTGGAGCGTAAAAACATTGCAGTTATGAATCGACGCGAGTTTATAAAAAAATCGGTTCTCGCCACGGTGGGCGGCGTTGTGCTTGGCGGAGGCATCGTGAGAGCCGTAAGCGGTATTGATGATGACAAGACAAAAAACGGAAAGAAGATGAAAATAGTTGTATTGACAGGCAGTCCGAGGCGTAACGGCAATTCGGCATATTGGGCCGAACAGTTTATCAAAGGTGCCGAAGAGCAGGGACATGAGGTGTTCCGCTTTGATTGCGCGATGCGCGAAGTAGGGCCGTGCCGTGCCTGCAACAGGTGCGGAATGGACGGGCCGTGCGTGTTGAAAGACGATTTCGATGTGCTACGTCCGCATTTGATTGATGCAGACATGGTGGTGTTTGCCACGCCTATGTATTATTTCGGTGTGTCGGCACAGATGAAACGTGTTATAGACCGGTTCTATGCAATAAACGGAAAGATAAAGGGAAGCGCGAAAAAGGCCGCCTTCCTGATGACGTATGCCGACACGGCGGAGAAGGAAGCGCAGCCTATGCTGATGCATTACCATACGCTTATGGACTATCTCGGATGGACAAGCGTTGGCGAGGTGGTGGCTTCAAGCGTGTGGACGGCAGGTTCTGTGAGGGATACCGTTTATGCCGGGCAGGCTTACAGGTTTGGTAAAAGCTTGTAAATCAAGATAGTAGATGAAATGAAACGTAATTTATTGATATTGTTTTTTGTTTTTGTGACTGTATTATTGTCGCAGGCTCAAGGTGAAGAAAATGTAAAAATAGGAACAGATATGGATAGAATAGAACTTTGCAAGCAAAACTACACCCGGCTTTTCGGTGGAGAAGCCCTTACAGGGAATGGAACAGACCCGGAAATGATGGATATTTTGCAGAAGTTCATCTTCGGCGAGGTGTTTTCCGTTGGCGAGCTTACCGTCAAGCAACGTGAGCTGATAACTTGTGTTACACTTGCAGCAATGCAGACTCTTCCGCAGCTAAAGGCTCATTCAAACGCCGCGCTCAATGTGGGCGTCACGCCTGTGGAGCTTCGTGAGGTGATGTATCTTACCGCGCCGTTCATAGGTTTTCCGAAGATGCTTAATGCCGTGGGGACGGTAAACGAAGTGTTTAAGGAACGCGGAGTGGCGTTGCCCTTGGAAAGCGAAGGACGTGTAACCGAAAGCAACAGGCATGAAAAGGGAGCGGAGATACAGGACTGCCTGTATCCGGGAGGCATCAGCGCGGTTATGAATGGAATGCCCGGTGACATGGGATGCGACGTGGAACGCTTCCTTACGGCATATTGTTTTGGTGACATTTACACTCGTGGCGGTTTGGATGTGAAGACACGCGAGATGCTGGCTTATTGCATCCTTGTGGCCATTGGAGCTGACAGCCAGCTGCAATCGCATTATCATGGCGGATTGAAGGCTGGAAATACACCGGAGATAATAGCTGCGGCTGTGATACAATGTTTGCCCTATGTCGGTTTCCCGGCGGCAATCAAGGCGTTGAAAATAATAAAGGACGAATACGGAAAATAGCCAGATGGTTGTTTCGTATTATCTAATTTGACATTGCGGTAAAAAGTTGTTGGCACATTACAGGCTAAAGCCCTGTTTGTGTGTTCAGGATAAAGGCCATGCTTCCATCTTTATTGGAGGCATGGCCTGTGTTTTTCAAATATATGACAGGCGGTTCAGTATATCCTGAACTGACCCGAGACGTGCAGCATTGACAGTGTGTAAACCATGCCGCTGAAGTAGCGGAGCGGCCCGGTGGGCGGCTTGGTTTCCCACAGTCGTTTTACGTATTCCTTGGCCAAGGCCTTGTCTTCCAGGCAGAATGCACCTACGGCGTTGGCTCCGGCCATTCCTTCGGTATAGCCGCCGGTAGGCTCTGTGCCGTCAAGGTTGAACTGCCCATGTGTGAAACCGTCCTCTTTGAAGAATTTGAGCAGCCGTGTCATCATGTCAGTCTGCCGGGCTTTGTCCTTGCCGAACCAGTTGTAGTCCATGCCTATGTTCATTGCGCACCTTGTGGCGTCATATTGGTAGCGTTTTGCGTCATAGTCGGTTTTCCATTTTGGCTGGAGCGGCGAGCCGTCGAAGGCGGAGTAGTCGGGAAAAAGGCCGGTGACAGGGTGCGACGAGTTCCACAGCAGCTGGCGCGAGGCGTCGGGCGTTTGCTTCCAGAAGTCCTTGTTTGTATCAGTCCACTCTGCCCACAGTTCAAGGAATGCCGGCAACTGGTAAGACGGGTCTGTAAACCACCACGATTTTTCGTCGGGCACGAAGCTTACAAGCTTTGAATTTGCGTCGAACATGTTGAAAATGCCGTTAGAGCCGTCTTTTGACATGACGTTTTTCAGTATCTGCTGCGCCTCGCGCCCGTAATTGAACGCTCCGTCGTCTCCCCAGCGGTGTGACGCGAAGAACAGTGAGGTGATGAAATAAATTTCGCCGTCGGTGGCGCAGCTCGGTTCGCCGCCTATTTTGCTGCCGTCGGGATAGCACTGCCACGCGAAATAGCCTTTCCACTTGCCTGAAGTGTAAAGCATGTGCTGCTTTGTCCATCTCCAAATCTTGTCGAATTCGGCGCGTTTGTCCAGCTGCACGCATATCATCATGCCGTATGACATGCCTTCAGTCCTTACGTCCTTGTTGCCGGTGTCGTAAATGTATGCCGTGCTGTCAGTGTCTTCAAAGTAAACTTTCGTATCCTTGCCAACGAAGAAATGCTCCCATACCTGCATAATCCTCTTGTCGGTCTCGGCTTGGGTTATGCCGAGAAACTCGTTGAAAAGGTTTCTGTATTTCCCCGTGTAAAATGCTCCGCCGGTGTCGCCCTGCGCGGAGTTTCCCACATTGTGTGCAGCCTTGCATGGTGCCGTGCTGAATGCGAGCATGCAACATAGTGCCAGTAAAATGCCTGAATGCTTCATCATTGTGATTTTTTGGTTCTTTAGTTTTGATTAATTTTTATGCAAAGATAGTTTTTTTGCAATTATTACAGGTTTGCAGTGATGGTGTTTGCCGCACAATGCGACAATCAGACATGTTTTTAAGACAAATTATAAAGCAAGTGCATGATTGCTGTGAAGAAAATAAAAAAGGAATTATCGGGAGTCAGGCGTCTTGCTCCGGAGTTGAGGAAGTTGACGGACGAATGTTTGACTGCTGTTTGTCAAGCCGTTGTGCGTCGTCTCCATACGGCCGTGAGGCTCCTGTTAACTTCCGATAATTCCTTTCATTCCATACCGTGCAAGGTATGGAATGAAAGTCAAGCGGTTATCTCTGCCACCAGCGTTTCTTTTTGGGCATGTTGTCATAGGACGCATTTCCAAGGCGTTCCATCATGATGTCGTAATATGACTTGTGTTCTTTTATCATGATGTATATTGTCCCCCAGTCGGGCAGTCCGCCTATGTTGCGGTCGTCGATGAACATGTCCACCTTCAGTTTGCGTGAGAAATGGTTGTTGTTTTCGATGCCCCGTTCTTCCGGGTAGTCGCGGTTGACGGCGTAAAACTCTACGCCACGCTCCCTGCACCAGTTGACAGCGTCGTCCAACAGCTTTCCTTCACGTACAGACCAAAGTATCAGTTTATGCCTGTCGGCAATCAGCATTTTCAGCGTATCGGTGGCGAACGGGATTTCCTTGCCAATCTCCGGGTACATGTGCTCAACTATCGTGCCGTCAAAGTCTACTGCTATAGTCATGATACTGATTGTGTGTGATGTTATTTCTTGATTGAATTGTCGTTTTTATTTCCGTAATGGCTGTTGGCATATTCGCCGTAACTGCCGTAATGCCCGTAGCTGCTGCCCTTGCCGTAACGGCCGTATTTGCCGTATTTGCCGTAGCCGTAATAATAGCCGTATTTCTTTTCGGACAAGTCTATACCGTTGATGGCTATGCACATATTAGGCAGCTTGTTTTCTTCGGCAAGGCCGTTGATGATGTTGAAACATGCTTTCGGTGTATAGTCGGCGCGGCATATATATATGGAAATGTCGGCAAGCTTGCCTATTTGCAGCGTGTCTGTGACAAGTCCTACTGGCGCAGTGTCAATCAGCACGTAGTCGTAATGCTGCTTGAGTTGTGTAATCACTTGTTCCAGGGTCGGGCGTGAAACGAGTTCGGCCGGGTTGGGCGGTACGGGGCCGGCCATGAGCAGGTCGAGCTTGTCGTTTATTTCAGAAGGTACAATCTGCCTTTCCACGTCGTTCCATTGCGGGTCGGCCATGGTAAGCAGGTTGGTGATGCCACTCGTGTAATTGTTGATGCGGAACAGTTCGGCAAGCCTCGGCTTGCGGATGTCAAGGCCGATGAGCAGGACTTTCTTGCCGAGCTGGGCGAAACTTACCGCCAGGTTGGCGGCGGTGAAAGTCTTTCCCTCGCCTGACGTTGAGGACGTGAACAGTATGACGTTCTGCCCCGGCTTCAGCATGAACTGTATGTTTGTGCGCATCGAGCGGAATATTTCTTCCATCTGGTTGTTCTGGTTCTCGTGCACAACGATGTCGGCCCTCGTTTTCGCCGTATCGCTTGCCACGGCAATGTCGGCAATGATGGGCAGTTGTGTTAGGCTTGCAACATCTTCGTGTCCTTCAATCTTGTAGCGGAAGAAGCTGATGATATAAAGGATGCCTGACGGAATGGCGATACCTATTACCAATGCCGCCAGCAGTATGATGCTGCCCTTGGGGCTTATCTTCTTGTTGAATTGCGGCTTTTCAATTAATTTTCCCTTGTCAGCCGTTGCAGCGAGTGATATGGAGTTCTCTTCACGCTTTTGCAGCAGCATGAGGTAAAGTCCTGACCTTACTTCTTGCTGTCTTCCTATTTGCGTGAGGATGCGCTCCTGTTCGGGGGCCTTTGTCACTTGGGTGTTGTAAAGCCCGAGCTGTTCGCTGATGGCGTTTCTTTGTATGACGAGACCTTTGCGGGCTTGTTCCAGCGCTTGCTGTATGCTTGCCTGCATGTCGTCAAGCTGAGATGTAAGCTCTATTACGACAGGACTGCTTTCGGACGCTGTCCGCAGGAGACGGTTGCGTTCAAGCGCTATTTTGTTGTATTCGTTGATTAATGAAGTGGAAGCTTCGTCTTGCAAACCGATGTTTGACGGGAGTACCTGGTGTTTGTTGCCCGGACGGTTTGCGAAACTGATGAGACTGCCGATGAGAGCTATTTGCGTGTTCGCCTCATTGAGCTTCTGGCTGTAAGTGGATGTGTTTTCAGACGTCGTCATGGCGTTGAGCTGAAGTTCCATGAGGTTGTTGCGCTTCTTGTAGCTCTCCATGGCACCGTCAGTGGAACTAAGTTCCGCATCTATTTTTACGAGACGGTCGTTGATGAAAGCCTCTGTTCTTACGGCTATTTCGTTCTTGTCTTCGTTAGCCTGGCGGTTGTAGCATATTACCAGCTGGTTCAGGTAGTCGATGCTCCGTATTATGTCTTGGTCTTCCAGACTTAGGTTGAATACGGCGGAAGTCTTAGATGTTTGTTCGACGCTGAGTTTGTTCACATATTCATGTGCCTTTTTGCTCGGTGAAATCAAGTAAGCGTATTGTGTCTCACCGTCTTCAAGCGTATAATTCCCGTTTTTTGTCAGAGTGAGTGTACCGGCTTGCGTCCGTATTACGGCCGGAAGGCTGGTTATGGTCTTTTCAATCTCGTAAGGCCCGTCAAAGCTTATTTCGTTTTCAGATACATAATACTCACCCTTTACAATGTAGGAATTGTTCTCGCGTCTGATTTTAAGTTCAAGCGGAACATAGAGCTTGTCAATGTGGGCGGAATCCATTTCCACATTGATTGGCTGAATTTTATAGACAAGCTGTTTTTTAACGTTCCCTTTTATATAATAGCTCGCATAAAGTTTCAGGTCGCGTACGGCTTGCTCCGCAATGGTAGTAGAAGTAAGGATTTCCTGCTCGTTTTCAGTCCCGTAGTTGCTGCTTATGAAACCTAAGTTGGATATGCTTTCCAAGGCTTGTAACGAGCTTCCACCACGCCGGCTGTCATCGTTGTTGTCTTTGATGAGGAGTTTGGCCGATGTGTTGTATACGGGTGTAGTATAACGCAGGTATAGAAATCCGATACCGACGCATATTATTATTGATAAGAGAAACCATTTCCAATTCAATATGAATGCAGCGAAAATGGTCTGAAAGTTGAAAGACGATTGTTCTTCGGCTGTTTCTTGTATTTTGGGTTTGTTGTTAAATTCGTTCATCTATTTTATTTTTTGTCTTGATAAATTGTATTTGACGATAATTACTACCTTTGTTCAATCAGGCTCATGAGATATTTGCCATAATCGTTTTTCAACATTGGTTGTGCCGCCTCTTTCAGCTTTTCGGCGTCAATCCAATTCTGTTTGAATGCAATTTCTTCAAGGCAGGCAATTTTCAGCCCTTGGCGCTTTTCTATGACTTCTATGAAAGTAGATGCTTCGCTGAGGCTGTCGTGTGTTCCCGTGTCAAGCCATGCAAAGCCACGTTGCAGCGTCTCAACCTTCAGGGCGTGTCTTTTCAGATATTCTTGATTGACAGACGTAATTTCAAGTTCACCACGCTTGCTGGGCTTTATGTTTTTAGCTATGCTCACCACGCTGTTGGGATAAAAGTAAAGACCTACTACGGCATAGTTGCTTTTGGGGTGTTCCGGCTTTTCTTCTATGCTTAGGCAGTTGCCCTGCGCGTCAAATTCAGCCACGCCGTAACGTTCCGGGTCGTTCACGTAATATCCGAAAACTGTGGCTTTGTTTTCTTGTTCGGCCGTTTTGACACAATTCCCCAATATGCCTGAAAATCCAGCACCGTGAAATATGTTGTCTCCAAGAACAAGGCAGACACTGTCTTTCCCGATGAATTCTTCTCCGATGATGAATGCTTGCGCCAAACCGTCAGGTGACGGCTGCTCGGCATATTCGAAGTTTACGCCAAGGCTTGAACCGTCTCCCAGCAGGCGTTTGAAGCCGGGCAGGTCGTATGGTGTGGATATGATTAGGATATCCCTAATCCCCGCAAGCATCAGGACCGATATCGGGTAATAAATCATAGGTTTGTCGAAAATTGGTATGAGCTGTTTGCTGATACCTTTGGTGATTGGGTACAACCGGGTACCAGAACCACCTGCAAGTACAATTCCTTTCATGATTTATGATTTATGTATTTTGTTATGAGATTGAAAAATTGATGATTAGAGTAAATCTTGCTTGGCTTTTTGTGCTTGTATGTTATCTATGATGTATGAATTTTATAATGTCGCGCAAAGGTATAATAAAAATCGATAATAATCAAATTTTATTTTGAAATTCGGCGTATTTGATGTATTTTTGCACTTGCAATTTTTTTACGGGGCTTTGCTCCATCTTTTCTTAATACTAAAATGTATGGGATTTTTAGGAAAACTGTTTGGAAAAAACAAAGACAAAGAGCATAAAATAGGCGGCATGGAAGATTACATGACGCTTGTGAGGGTTTATTTGCAGGCGGCAATTGCCGAGAATGCGGGAATAACCAACCTTGCTGTATTGCCGGACTTGCGTATGTTCAAGGCGACGTTGCATGTTCCGACGTTGAACAACAAGCTTGGTGTGGGCGAGAAGAGGCATTGTAAGAAAATGCTGGTTGATTTGTACAATACCGATGACGATTTCTTCAAGGAACTTGACCAAAGCATCCGACGCAATTGCCGTAAAATGCAGGATGTACAGACTTATTTGATACAATTCCAGAATTTCACCCAAGATGTGATGATGCTTACGGGCAACCTTATGAAGTTTAAGTTGAGGATGCCGTCGTTTATGAAGAAGGCTATCTACACGATGACAGAGAAAACCGTGTCAGACATATTCAACAAGAACGACTTTAAGGATGCCGGCGTGATGAAGACCATTGTCGCAATACGTACATACAACAAGCGTCTTGGCTTCAGTGAGAAATGGATAACCGGTTTCGTATATCAGGTTGTGATGCTGGCCAAGAAAGAACCACGTCCAAATTCAGACGAGACGGAAAAGTAAAAGCAGTTTTTGTGATGTGGTAGTAAGGCGTTGGGATGGATATAACTGTCTAAATGTCTGAATTTTCTTAAAATCCATTGTATAAATTTTGCAATGTGATGAAAAACGTCTAATTTTGTAGACAAAATCGACGCGGATGGCTGATGATGACAAAATCTTGACGCTTTTTACAACTCGTGTGAGGCAGATGATTCTCCAGTATAAAGACTTGAAAAAGGAGAATGACGAGCTTTATGCGATGGTGGGGAGGCTCAAGGCGAGTCTGGAACAGGCACGCAAAGATTATGAAAGCCTCAAGACAGCCCGTATGCTTGAAATCTGTGACGGCGATGTTGATGCCGCAAAGCGCAGACTGGCAGGGCTGATAAGGGAGGTGGACAAGTGTATAACGCTGCTGAGCGGAAAGTAATCAGGTGGCGATGGCTGTAGAGAACGATAAAATAAAAATAAGGGTACACGTTTACGACACAGACCTCTCGTGTGAAGTAGAGCGAGAAAATGAAATGTATTGTCGTATGGCGGCGAAACTTATAACGGATAAGGTTAATTCGTTGATGGACGTTTATGGGTCAAGTCGGAGCGAGAATGAAATAATACGCATGGCTATGTTCGACATCGCGGTCGAATTGGAGATTGAGAAGTCCACCAACGATACGAAACCTTATAATGATATTCTCACAAAAATCACATCTGAAATAGAAGATGCGTTGGACGTCAAAGCACCGTCAGGCGGTAAGGAAAAGTGAGAATATTAACAAAATAAACTAAGCACATGATATTAAATATTGTAATTGCCGTGGTTGCCCTTGTGTTGGGCGGACTTGCGGGGTATGGTGTTTTCAGGTACGTGATTACCGGAAAATACAAAGAGATGGTAAGTGCCGCAGAAAAAGAAGCGGACGTGTTGAAAGAGAAAAAACTGCTTGAGGTCAAGGAGAAATTCCTCAACAAGAAAGCCGAGTTGGAAAAGGAGGTACAGAGCCGCAACCAGAAGATACAACAAAGCGAAAACAGACTTAAACAGCGTGAGATTTCATTGAACCAGCGTCAGGAGGAACTTGGCCGTAAGAAACAGGAACTCGACCAGCAGCAGCAGCGTGTTGACAGCGAAAAGAAGCTTATCCAGATGCGCCAGGACGAGCTTGACAAAATGCAGTTGCAGGAGCGTGCCAAGCTTGAAGAACTTTCAGGACTTAGTGCCGACGAAGCAAGAAACCGCCTTGTGGAGAGCCTTAAGGACGAGGCTCGTACCGACGCGGCAAGCTACATCAACGAGATAATGGACGAGGCCAAGCTAAACGCCAACGCACAAGCTAAGAAAATAGTAATACAGACCATACAGCGTGTAGCAACGGAAACCGCCATAGAGAACTCCGTGAGCGTGTTCCACATCGACAATGACGAGGTTAAGGGCCGCATTATCGGTCGTGAAGGCCGTAACATACGCGCCCTTGAGGCTGCCACAGGCGTGGAAATCGTGGTTGACGACACGCCGGAGGCTATCGTTATTTCAGCTTTCGACCCCATCCGCCGCGAGGTTTGCCGCTTGGCATTGCATCAGCTTGTTGCCGACGGCCGTATTCATCCGGCACGCATCGAGGAGGTTGTGGCAAAGGTTAAGAAACAACTCGACAACGAAGTTATCGAGACCGGCAAGCGCACGGCCATCGACCTTGGCATACACGGCCTGCACCCGGAGCTTATCCGCATTATAGGTAAGATGAAATACCGTTCAAGCTACGGCCAGAACCTTTTGCAGCACGCCCGTGAAACGGCCAATCTTTGCGCCGTGATGGCGTCTGAACTTGGACTGAACCCGAAGAAGGCAAAGCGTGCCGGACTGCTGCACGACATTGGAAAGGTGCCTGATGAGGAGAGCGAACTGCCCCACGCACTTTACGGAGCGAAGATTGCTGAGAAGTACAAGGAGAAGCCGGATATAGTGAACGCTATCGGAGCGCACCACGACGAGATGGAGATGAACACTCTGCTTGCGCCAATCGTGCAGGTGTGCGATGCGATAAGCGGTGCCCGTCCCGGCGCCCGCCGTGAAATTGTAGAGGCATACATCAAGCGTCTTAACGACCTTGAAGCCATCGCCATGAGCTATCCCGGCGTTACTAAGACATACGCAATACAGGCAGGGCGTGAGCTTCGTGTCATTGTCGGTGCCGACAAGATGGACGACAAGGAGACGGAGAAGCTGTCTGGCGAAATCGCCACGAAGATACAGAACGAGATGACGTATCCCGGACAGGTCAAGATTACCGTAATCCGCGAGACACGCAGCGTTGCATACGCGAAATAAAAGTACGACGGAATGTTCCCGTCCATAGCGATAAAGGCCGCCTTACGGTTGTTGTAAGGTCGGCCTTTTTGTCTTTGTATGGTATTGTTTTTACTCTGATTGATTGCGAAAATGCAAGCAAAATACGATAAAAGTATGACATTGAAAGATTTTCTTAACAAAGGCGACCGCTTCGCTGCAAATGCCGGAGCGCAGATTGTTGAGGTGCGTGACGGCTATGCGCGTGCCGAGATGACCGTCACATGTGAGCATCTTAACGGCGGAGGGGTATGCCAGGGCGGCGCATTGTTCACACTGGCCGACCTTGCCCTGGCTGCGGTAATGAACAGCGGCGGACGGCTGACGCTAAGTGTTGAAAGCACAATTTCTTTTCTGCGTCCGGCAATGGTGGGTGATGTGATTACAGCCGAGGCTATAGAGGTGCATGCACATCACCGGCTACCGTACATGGAGGTGAAAGTATGCAACCAGCGCGGCGAGCTTGTTTGTGCGCTGACCGCTCATGGCTACCGTAAGGACAAGATGCTGGAAATGGACTTGTAGAGAGTTTGTATTATGAGGCGCGTTATTTTGGAAACGGAAAGGCTGCAGTTGTACGAGATGGAACTTTCCGACATCACTTCTTTGTCGGCAATGCTGCAAGACGAAAACGTGATGTATGCTTACAACGGAGCTTTCAACGACGATGAAACCATGGCGTGGATGGAAAAGCAACTGAGGCGTTATCGTGATTATGGGTTTGGGTTATGGGCGGTATTTCTCAAGGGAACGGACAAGATGATAGGCCAGTGCGGCATCACCATGCAGGAGTACAACATGGCGCAAGTCCCTGAAATAGGCTACCTGTTTGCCCATGAATATTGGCACAAAGGCTATGCTACAGAAGCTGCGCTGGCATGTAGGGAATATGGGTTTGGCAAACTCCATTTTAATAAGTTGTATTCCATCATCCGTGATACCAACATCGCATCGCAGAACGTAGCACGCCGCATGGGAATGCACCCTATTGACACAATAGTGAAGCATTACCGTGGAGTGGACATGCCCCATATTGTATTCTGCACAAAATAAAAAGAATGAGGCATAAACAGAAATCTTATTGAGATTGCAACCGGCACTCTACAAACTTTTTGTAGAACTGCCTCATTATGTTGATAAATTCCTCGGGCAGTCTTTTCTGCGTTTCTTCGGCAATATGCCGGGGAATATCCTTGTAATATGCTTCGGCTATACCGCCCGTTATTGCTGCCATTGTGTCGGCATCGCCGTTCAGGGAGATTGACAGGCGGATGGCGTTCTCGTAATCTGTGCTTTCCAGGAAGGCGATGATTGACTCTGGGACAGAGCCTTGGCAGGTTTCGTCAAACTGATAATATTCTCTTATCTCTTCACATGTCCTGTCGAGGTCATAGCCAAATTCGGTTTTGATATAATCCTTTATCTCCTGTTTTGTCCGGCCGGTGTGGGCCATGAATATGGCGGAAGCCACAGCTTGCGCGCCTTTTATGCCTTCGGGATGGTTGTGCGTTATTTCGGCGTTCTGCTTGGCTGCGGCAAGAGTTTCTTCCAATGTGTCGAACGCCCAACCCACAGGGCTTACGCGCATGGCCGAGCCGTTGCCGAAACTGTTATACGGTTGTGGGTCGTAGGCGGTAAGCCATTGGTAGAAGTAGCCGCCGTAACCTGCATTGGGGTATCTGTTGCCATAATCCTGCATTATGCCTAACAGGCTGTCGCCCGTCAATAGCCAGTCGGCTGTAGCCACAGTCATTACCGTATCGTCGGTGAAGCGTGACGAACCGTTGTTGAACAGTCGGAAATCAACCGTGTTGACAGGGCAAAATTCGTAATATGAACCAATAACGTCGCCAGCTATTGCGCCTAACAGAATGTTGTTCATGGCTTAGTGTTTTCTTATATGCAAATATAGCGAAAACAGGGTACGGAACAAAATGATTATACCTGTTTTTTCACGCAGTATTGATTTGGTCGGCTTGTTGGCAATGCAATTGTCGTTATTACCGTAGGCAAGGCGGAGATTTTACCCGAATTGTGTCATTTTGTCAAATCGTGAATGTGCGTTGTTTTTGTTGAAATAGAGTGACGGAGATGTGCGTTATTGCCGTTTATGCGGCGATACGTGGCTTTTTGCGTTGTGAAACATGGCTGATTGGCGTGCAAAAGGTGGCCTTTTGTGTTGTGAATAACGGTCTTTTAAAGCAGAAAAGACTGTTGAAACAGGACGGAACAACGGCGTTTTGCGTCCGTTCGGGCTGCTTTTGTTGCGTTTAAAGGTCGTTTTCATTGCACAGAATTGCTGCGTGCAGGTTTAACAGATTGGTTCTGTGGCGATTGCATTTGCACACTGAAAACGGGCGTATTCATGCCCGGAGGATTTTATTTTCAGAATAACGCCGCGGTGGAGCGTCGGCGGAAATCAATGTGTCGGCAAACGGTCGGTTTGCGTGTCATGTTGATTTGCGGCGGCGTAAGCCGTGTGTTTGGATGACGTCGGCGGCAGCCAAACACCTTTGCACATTGCGGCGTGGCAGCGGTTGTTGTCCACGGTTGGTACAAAGAGAATAGGGATGACCGGCGGCGGTCATTCTTTCTTGCCGTATTTCTTTTCAAACAGAGCGGCGTTTCTGCCGCCCCAGTCAATCATTGAGTCGATAATAGGTATTAGCGTCAAGCCCAAAGGTGTGATGGAATATTCAGAACGGGGCGGCAACTCTGGATAAATGGTTTTTGAAACCAGGCCGTCTTCAACCAGTTCTTTCAGCTGTAGGTCGAGTACGCGGGGCGTGGCTTCAGGGAAAATCTTGTGCAGTTCGCTCGGCCGCAGCGGTTTGTGGCGCAGCTCGTCCATAATGCATGATTTCCATTTTGAGCCTATCAGGCTCATTGTAAGCCGCAACGGACAGTTAAGGTCAACGGGTATCTTTCTTTCGTACATAAGTTTCCGATTGTATGATTACGTGATGCAAAAGTAAGCATAATTGTCTGAATCCAAGGCGGAAAGGTGGTAAAAATCGGCCGCAGGCGGCTTTTGGCTGTTGTTTGGGAAAGTGTCCATACCGAAAAAATTTTCAGTATATGAATAATTTTTCGGTACTTGTGCGTATGGTTGTTATTCAGTAATTTTGCGGTAAGTAATGATACATTAACTAAAAAGCAACATTATGAGAGCTAATATTGAAGAATACAAGGCGGTGGAAGAGGCCGCCATGAAGTTTGTGAAAAGCGTTGCCGAGGGCGACAGCAAGTATGCCAAGGAACTGTTTATCGACGAGGCTGTGCTCTTCGGCTACCTTGACGGCAAGCTTGAGCATGGAAGCATAGAGCAGTTTTACCGGAATGTGGATACAGTAGGTGCCGGCAGCGACTTCAAGGCACGCATTGACGTGGTGGATGTGGAAGAAACCCTTGCCGTGGTGCGTGTGCTGGAAGAGAAGTGGGGAGGCCGTATCGACTTCACAGATTACCTGCTGCTGATGAAGATGGACGGCGAATGGAAGTGCGTAGCAAAGGCGTACAACCAAAATTCGGATACAATACAGAACGGTTGAGCGCGTCAGTAAGAGATTGTGCCGTGATGGAGTTATAGGGAGTTAATGGGAGTTAGACGGTCTGTCGACCGTCGGGAGTTAGCGGTCAATAGCCTGAAAATCAGCAACAAAGCATTAGTCAGTCAACTCCCGATAACTTCTGCAAGAAGCGCATAGTTCCCTATAACTCCATCACGGCACAATCTCTTTTGTTTGAGGGGGGTGTGTATAGCCGTCTTGTGCTTGACTCATGTTTGTTAACATGCTTAATGTTTGTGCTGTTATCAGTAAAATGGGTACAAAATTCGGTGGTTCGTTTATGCGCCGTCAGGTTTTTATGTGCTAACTTTGCATCGTGTAAAAACAAAAGGTTATGAAAACAATCAAGACTTTATTGGCATTAATCGCATCAATAGCAATGTGTACTAACATCAGCGCATGCCGTCCTGACGGCCAGAAGAAGGCCGACGGAGAGGTGGAAGGTAAGGGAAAGACGCTTGTGACTTACTTTTCGGCTACGGGCACAACGGCCAAGGCGGCGCAGAAGATTGCCGCAGAGACTGGTGGAGAACTGTTTGAGATTGTCCCGGAGCAGCTGTACACCGCGGCAGACCTTGACTGGCGCAACGAGCAGTCGCGCAGTTCGGTGGAGATGAACGACCCCAAGAGCCGTCCGGCAATGAAGGGCAAGAAGGCCGACATCGGCAGTTACGATGTTGTCTACATCGGTTATCCAATCTGGTGGGGAGTGGCTCCCCATATCATCAATACCTTCATTGAGAGCCACGACCTGAAAGGCAAGCGCGTAGTGCCGTTCGCAACGTCGGGCGGCAGCGGCATTGAGCGCAGCGTGGAGGAGCTGAAAGCCGCTTACCCGGACATCAACTGGCAGGAAGGGAAACTGTATTGAGTTAAGTGGACGAGGAACAAGGGACGAGCAGACAAGTAGATGAAGGGACACGTTGGCAAGATTTTGTTTTATAAATGCAGCCAAATTTTCTTACCGTTTGTCTGCTCGTCCCTTGTCAACTTGTCACTTGGCTGCTTGTTGACTCGTCAACTTGTCTGCTAAAAACGAGTGTTTTTCCATGTCAACGCATCCGTTCCGTTTGAACGTCACTCCTTCGGCCTTAAGCAGCTCCGTTTGTTCGGGCCAGCAAGGGGCGGTGCGCCCTTGGCTGTTGACTACGCGGTGGCAGGGCAGGTTGAGTTCGGCTGCCGCTCCGCGGAGCACGTGTCCAACAAGGCGTGAGTGGTTGGGATGGCCTGTCAGCCAGGCTATTTGGCCGTAAGTCAGCACCTTGCCGCGCGGTATTGACGCTACAATGGAATAAACTTCGCGTGTAAACAGGTTCTTTAATTCATAATTGGCTTTCGCCGAACTTCGTTTCATAATTCACAATTCATAATAACGGCATACTCCAGAGAGTGAAGGACGGAGAGCGAAGAGTGAATATGGTTTAAACACAGAACCGGATGGCAATTATGAATTAATTATAAATTGCCGTCAGTCTTCCGACAGGTCGGCCACCATCTTGCGGTACATGGCGTACATGTGGGTGCGCGATATGTAGCCGAGAAGATGGTTGTCGGCGTCGAGCACGGGCAGCATCGACGAGTCGGTGGCGTCAAACCGCTTCATTACCTCCTCCATTGTGTCGTTTATTGAAAGCGTTGTTTCGGGCTGCGACATCAGCTGACGCACATGGAAGTGGTGGTAAAGCTCGGTGCGGAACACTATGTGGCGCAGCTTGGTAATGTCTATCTCGCCAAGCAGGTTGCCGGCATCGTCGAGCACAGGCAGTATGTTCTTGTGGCTCTTGCTTATGTAATGTACGAGTGAAGCAAGGTCTCGGTCGGGGCTTACGGCTGTGTAGTTCTTGTCGATTACGCTGTCGAGGCTCATCAGTGTCAGCACGGCGCGGTCGGTGTGGTGGGTTATCAGTTTGCCCTGCCGCGCCAGACGCATGCCGTAGATGCTGTGAGGCTCGAATATGATGATGGTAAGGTAAGAGCAGATGCTTACTATCATCAGCGGAATGAACATCTGGTAGCCGCCCGTTATCTCGGCTATGAGGAATATTCCCGTCAGCGGCGCGTGCATCACTCCGGCCATTACGGCGGCCATGCCGAGCAGGGCGAAGTTCTTTTCGGGCAGGTATATGCCTATCTCGTATATGTTCCAGACCCTTGCGAAGAGGAAACCGGCGAACGCACCGATGAACAGTGACGGAGCGAATGTTCCGCCGCAACCGCCTCCGCCGTTGGTGGCCGACGTGGCGAACACCTTGGTTAGCAGTACCATTGCCACGTATGGCACAAGCAGTGAGTTGTGTCCGTAGAACGGCGAGTTGTGAAGCAGTGTGCCCCAGTCGGCCTCCGTCTTTCCGCTAAGCAGAATGTTTATGCTGCCGTAGCCTTCGCCGTAGAGCGAGGGGAAGAGGAAAATGAGCGGACTTAGCACGAGCGCGCCGAGCAGGAGCTTAACTACAGGCCTGTTCTTAAGCCTTCCGAATACTCCTTCGCATGCGTTCATCGTGCGTATGAAGTAAAGGCTTACGAAGCCTCCGAAAATACCCAGCAGGATGTTGGCCGGTATGCGTTCTACGGGCCAGGGATTGTCAAGCGAGAAAACAAATAGCGAATCGCTGCCGGTGAAGATGTATGTGAAGCATGTTGCCGTGACGCTTGAGATGAGGATTGGCAGTAGCGAGGCCATCGTTAGGTCAATCATCAGCACTTCAAGCGTGAACACTAATCCTGCGATGGGCGCCTTGAAGATGCCCGCAATGGCCGCAGCCGCGCCGCATCCCACGAGCAGCATCAGCGTCTTGTTGTCCATCTTGAACAGCTGGCCGAGGTTGCTTCCTATGGCGGAGCCTGTAAGCACTATTGGCGCCTCTGCCCCCACGCTGCCGCCGAAGCCGATGGTAATGGCCGAGGCAATCACACTGCTCCAGCAGTTGTGCCCCTTCAGGCGGCTTCGCTTGCTGCTTATGGCGTAGAGGATTCGCGTTATTCCGTGGCTGATTTCGTCCTTTACAATGTAGCGGACGAACAAAGATGTGATGTAAATGCCTATGACTGGATAGATAAGGTATAGCCAGTTGAATGTGTTGGCATCGAAACGCGATGTAAGCAGGTGGGCAATTTCTTCGATAAGCCAATGCAGTATGAATGCCGCAACGGCGGCGAACAGCCCGACAAGGAAACTTAATATAAGCGTAAACTGGCGGTCGGTAACGTATTGTTCGCGTAAGTTTATTACGCGCTGTATGAACGTTTGTCCGTCGCGCGCAAAGTTTTTTTCAAAGCTTGCCTGGCTCACTTCGGTCTATATGTTGTTATGGGTTCGTATTGTTGGGAATGTTCAAAAAGGAGGAACAGCCCCTACCGGCACAATAAATCAGGTTTTGTCCGGCCTTCGGGCTTTATTTCCTTATTATTTGCACTTGTCCGTCAGCCTTTATTTTTATTATGCTTGACGGCGTGTGCGGTTGTTTTTCTTGCCTGCGGCTGTAGCAAACGTAGTCTACGGCGTTGAGCAGTTCTTCTGAAATGTCCTTGTAGTTTTCCGCGGCAGGTTCACCGCTGATGTTGGCGCTGGTTGAAACTATCGGTTTCTGGAAGCGGTAGCACAGCTCTTTTGAGAAAGGTTCTTGCGTTATGCGCATCGCTATGCTTCCGTCTTCGGCGACAAGGTTCGGAGCAAGATTGACGGCGTTGTCAAATATAACGGTCGTTGGCTTGTTGGCTAATTCCATTATCTGCCATGCCACTTCGGGCGCGTTTCTTACATAACGTTGCAGCCTTACATCCGAATCAACAAGGCAGATGAGGGCTTTGGAGTCTTCTCTGTGTTTTATTTTATATACTTTTGCCACGGCTTCGGCGTTTGTCGCGTCGCAGCCGATGCCCCATACGGTATCGGTCGGGTAGAGTATGACACCGCCTTGGCGCATTACCTCGACCGCTCTCCTTATGTCTTCCTGTATGTTCATTTATTTGTCTTGTTACTAATGACAAGCGACAAGCAGAAGATAAGAATTGTCTTTGCCGCTAACGGATGGCTGTCAATCTTATCGCCTGCCTGTCGCTTGTCGTTTGTTTTATTCTGTTTTTATTGTTGTTCTTGTATGTCCCATCCTATGGCACTTGCGCCAAGCACTGCTGCGGAAGAGCCGTCAAGGCCGCTTACGAGGAACTGAGGCTTGTTCTTGAACAGGTTAAGCGCATGCTCTTTGTAACTTTTCTTAATCGGTTCCATTATCAGGTCGCCGGCTTTTGTCAGTCCGCCGAAGAATATGAATGCTTCGGGAGAAGAGAACGCTGCGAAGTCCGCACACGCCTCGCCCAGCATTTCGCCGGTGAAGTCGTAAACTTTCTTTGCCAGCTCGTCGCCCTTTCCGGCAGCTATTGACACGTCGAGAGATGTTATTTTCTCCGGTTCTGTCTCGCGTAATAATGACGGCATGTCTGTCGTTGCCAAGAGTTCACGGGCCGTGCGTGCAACACCTGTTGCCGAGCAGTATGCCTCAAGGCACCCTGTACGTCCGCATCCACATGAACGTCCGTTTTCGCGGCGCATGATTACATGGCCGAGTTCGCCTGCAAATCCGTCGCTTCCGTAAACGAGCTGTCCGTTGATTACGATGCCGGAACCGACTCCCGTGCCCAGTGTGAGCACGATAAAGTTTTTCATTCCGCGTGCTACTCCGTATGTCATTTCGCCTATTGCGGCAGCGTTGGCGTCGTTGGTTATAGCAACTGGTATTCCAAGCCTGTCGCTGAACATCTCTGCCAACGGGACGGTGCACTCATGCGCCCAAACGATGTTCGGCGCGTATTCAATCGTTCCCTTGTAATAGTTCGCATTAGGAGCACCTATGCCCATGGCCTTTATTTTATCGATGCCGCCTACTTGGTCGATGATAATCTGTAAAGCGTCGATTGAAGCGTTTACATAATCGTCGACATTGGTATAGATTTGTGTTTTTATCGCTGTCGTGACTTTGATGTCTCCACGGCTGTCTACTACGCCGAAAACGGAATTTGTACCACCGAGGTCAAGTCCGATTACGTACGGTTTTAATGGCTGTGATATCATGATATTGAAAAGTTTGATGTTAATTACATGCTTAAACGCCTGCAAGACCATGCCCTGCTGCCGGGTTGCAAGTGGCGCGGAGCATCGTTTTGCCGACAGAATGCAAAGTTATCAAAAATCTCATATACGGCAAAGTTTTGTCGGCAAAATTTGTTTCTTTCGTAAAAAATTAGCAATTTTGCACACGTTATGCCGTTTCAGTTTCATTTAGACATACTTGACTGGATTTTCAAGGGGATGCTTATCGGCATCGTCGCATCGGCTCCGATGGGCCCTGTCGGGGTGCTCTGCATACAGCGTACCTTGAACAAGGGGCGTTGGTACGGATTTATCACAGGCATAGGGGCTACGGTAAGCGATTTCATTTATGCGTTGATAACGGGCTTCGGCATGAGCTTCGTTATGGACTTGATTAACAACAACCACAACCGCTTCATCTTGCAGATAACCGGCAGCATAATGCTTATGGCTTTCGGAATATACTGTTACCGTTCCGACCCTACAAAGAAAATCCATGTCAGCGGCAACAAGAAGGGCACGTTGATACACAATGGCGTGACGGCATTTCTCGTTACGTTTTCCAATCCGCTGATAATTTTCCTCTTTATGGCGGCTTTCGCCCAGTTCGCTTTTGTCATACCGAAGCATCCGCTGCACATGTGTGTAGGCTATTTAAGCATAATTTGCGGCGCGTTGCTGTGGTGGTTCGGGCTGACATGGCTGATAGACAAGGTAAGGGGGAAGTTTGATAACGGCAGCATCGTCATAATAAACAAAATCATAGGCAGCATTGTCATGATTTTTTCATTAATCGTGCTTATAGGCACAGTGTTCAATCTTTATACGTTTCATTATTGAGCGGGAGCTAAAGTCTTGAGTTCTTAAGGGCATGCGGTGTTGCGAAATCCGCAAAAGCCTTATGACCTTATAGCCTTGCACCCCGTAAACCCTATAACAACAATGTTCATATCGCAGGAATTAAGGAAGAAGAGCATAGCCGAATACTTGCTTTATATGTGGCAGGTTGAAGACATCATACGCGCTTATGGCTGCAACTTGGGTCGCATACGCCGTGAGTATATCGACAAGTTCGACTATGACGACGAGCAGAAGGAGGAAATGACAGACTGGTATGGCAACCTTGTGCGGATGATGAACCAGGAAGGATGCCGCGAGAAAGGGCATCTGCAAATCAACAAAATCGTAATGCAGCAGCTTGTAGAACTTAACGCCCAGCTGCTGCAAAGCACGAAGTTCCCGTTTTACAACAGTGAATATTATAAGGTGTTGCCGTTCATCGTGGAGCTGCGCAGGCGCGGAGCCGATAATGAAGAGAATGAGATAGAGACTTGCTTCAACGCGCTTTACGGTGTGATGATGCTGCGTCTGCAGAAAAAGAAGATAAGTCCTGACACCGAGCACGCCATCAAGGAGATAAGCACTTTTGTAGGCATGCTTTCCGATTATTATCTTAAAGACAAGAAAGAACCTCTTGAGTTTGATTAAGTATGCGGTTTTACGGTTCTACGGTCATTGGCTCTTGCGGTTGATGCTTGTCCAAATTCTCCAACAATTCATGACTGTAGATGCACCGGCCGTAACCCCTCATAACTGTAAAACAATATAACAAAAAACAGATGAACATACTCGTAACGGGCTGCAACGGCCAGCTTGGCAGCGAAATCAGGCTGCTTGAGGCGGATTATCCGCAACATGTTTTCTTCAATACCGACAGGAACGAGCTTGACATTACAGACCAGTCGGCGGTAAATGAATTTGTAAATTCCAACGCTATTGACGGCATAATAAACTGTGCGGCTTATACTGCCGTTGACAAGGCGGAGGCCGACAAGCAGCTTTGTACCTCCCTTAATTCCGAAGCTCCGGCGTATCTTGCGGCGGCGGTAGAGGCGCGCGGCGGATGGATGGTTCATGTTTCCACTGATTATGTGTTCAACGGAACAAAGCACACGCCTTATGTCGAGACCGATACTCCTTGTCCTGACAGCGTTTACGGCAGCACCAAGCTTGCCGGTGAACTTGCCGTCAGCAAGTTCTGCAAGCGTGTGATGATTGTGCGCACGGCGTGGCTTTATTCTCCGTTTGGCGGAAATTTCGTCAAGACGATGATTCGTCTGGGTGAAGAGAAGCCTGAGTTGGGCGTGGTGTTCGACCAAATAGGCACGCCGACTTATGCTTACGACCTTGCCGTGGCGATAATGAAAGCCATCGACAAAGGCGTAAAGCCGGGCATATATCATTTCTCCAATGAGGGCGTGTGCAGCTGGTATGACTTCACAAAGGCCATACACCGTATAGCCGGCATCACTTCGTGCCGCGTCAAGCCGCTGCATACCTCGGAGTATCCTACGCCGGCCACACGACCGGCATACAGCGTGTTGGACAAGACGAAGATTAAAGAGACATACGGCTTGGACATTCCTTATTGGGAAGAAAGCCTTGAAAAGTGCATCAACTTATTAGCAGGCAAGTAGACGAGTGGCGGGCAGGCAGTGAACAAGTTGACAAACTTGTTCACTGCCTGCCTGTCAACTAAAATATAAGCAATGAACAACGAAATCTCAAGGCGGCGCACGTTCGCCATAATATCGCATCCTGACGCCGGAAAGACCACGCTTACCGAGAAGTTCCTTCTTTTCGGAGGACAAATACAGGTGGCAGGAGCAGTGAAGAATAACAAAATCCGCAAGACGGCCACGTCTGACTGGATGGACATCGAGAAACAGCGCGGAATATCCGTGTCAACGTCGGTCATGGAGTTCGACTACGAGGGTTACAAGGTCAACATCCTTGACACGCCCGGTCACCAGGACTTTGCCGAGGACACTTACCGCACGCTGACTGCCGTCGATTCGGCCATAATCGTTGTGGACGGGGCTAAGGGTGTCGAGGCGCAGACGCGCAAGCTGATGAACGTATGCCGCATGCGCAACACGCCGGTAATCATCTTCATCAACAAGATGGACCGTGAGGGCCGTGACCCTTTCGACCTTCTTGACGAACTTGAGCAGGAACTTGAAATAAAGGTGCGCCCACTGTCGTGGCCTATCAACCAGGGTGCCAAGTTCAAGGGCGTGTACAATATCTACGAGCAGAAGCTCGACCTGTTTACTCCCGACAAGCAACGTGTCACCGAAAAGGTCGAGGTTGACATCGACAGTGACGAGCTTGATACACGTGTAGGCGAGGCCGATGCCGCCAAACTGCGTGAAGACCTTGAACTGGTTGACGGCGTTTATCCGGAATTTAACGTAGACGATTACCGCTCGGCCGAGGTCGCCCCGGTGTTCTTTGGTAGTGCATTGAACAACTTTGGCGTGCAGGAACTCCTTAACTGTTTTGTCAAGATAGCTCCGAGTCCGCGTCCTACTAAGGCCGAGGAGCGCATGGTTGAGCCTGAAGAACCTAAGTTTACGGGTTTTATCTTCAAAATAACGGCCAACATAGACCCCAACCACCGTTCGTGCATCGCCTTCTGCAAGGTGTGCAGCGGGCGCTTCGAGCGTAACAAGCCGTACCTGCACGTGCGCCTTGGCAAGACAGTGCGTTTCTCTTCGCCGACGCAGTTCATGGCGCAGCGTAAGAGCACCATCGACGAGGCTTGGCCCGGCGACATTGTCGGTCTGCCGGATAACGGCATCTTCAAGATTGGCGACACGCTCACGGATGGCGAGCTGTTGCATTTCCGCGGCCTTCCGTCGTTCTCGCCGGAGATGTTCAAGTACATTGAGAACGACGACCCCATGAAGTCAAAGCAGCTTGCAAAGGGTATCGACCAGCTTATGGACGAGGGCGTGGCGCAGATGTTCGTCAACCAATTCAATGGCCGCAAAATCATCGGAACGGTAGGACAGCTGCAGTTTGAGGTAATCCAGTACCGTCTTGAAAACGAGTACGGAGCAAAATGCCGCTGGGAACCTGTGCATCTGCACAAGGCTTGCTGGATTGATTCCGATGACCCGGAGGAACTTGAACAGTTCAAGAAGCGCAAATACCAGTACATGGCCAAGGACAAGGACGGGCGCGACGTGTTCCTTGCCGACAGCGGTTACGTGTTACAGATGGCGCAGCAGGATTTCAAGCACATACGCTTCCATTTCACAAGCGAGTTCTGATATTAGATTTGGCTGTCAAAAAAACAACGGTTAGCAGCATGCTGTTAACCGTTGTTTTTTTTGATATGTGAAGGATGTTAGTCCGTCACAATCTTCCATTGTAAATGAAATCAGGTCAGTTCCGGCATGCTCTGTAAACTTTCTGTCGGAACTGGTAAGTGGAATGTGGCTTGTAACGGCTTGTGTGACAGTCGTTCGTTCGTTGTGGCCGGTTGGGGAAAACTGCAAATGTTACCGCCTTTCAGGCATGCCGTTTTTGCTGTGAAAGCTTCATGCTTTAACGGCGAAAGTTGTGCGTTTTCACGGCTCTGACCATCCGCATGCCAAGTTACTGGAAATCAATGCGTTACCAGTGCGTCTGCAAAAGGCCGTCTTTCAGCTTGCAAAAGGCGGCCTTTTACAAGCTGAAAGGCGGCCTTTTGCAAGGCAATATGCGGCATATTGTAATATTGTCAGTGTGTAATGTGTTGCGTACATATTGACAGGTGTCCGGAAAAACACACATGATTTGAGTGTTTTTGCCATAGTTTGTCCTATGTTTCGCTTTTTCATATTATCTTTGTACGCATTTTATAATGTGTCGTGAAAACTGTGGTATGATGTGAAATTGGCGTTGCCTCAAGCCTTTCAGGCGTTCGTGAAAATGGTGTTACGATGTAGGCTTGCTGTAAAAGCACTTGAACAATGAAATACAAATTATTGGCTGTCAGCGTGGACACAGAAGAACACGTCAACATCGGAGACTATATCCAGGCGTTGGCGGCTGCCCAGTTCTTGCCTGAAGTTGACGGTTTTGTACAAAGGGAGAGGCTGAAAGAATATGACGGGGAAGCCTGTAAGGTGATAATGAACGGGTGGTATATGCACCATACCGAACACTGGCCGCCGTCGGACAAGATAAAGCCCCTGTTTGTGGCGTTCCATATAAATGCCTCGGCGAAAGAAGGTATGCTCACAGAGGACAGTATCAACTACATTAAGAAGTTCCAGCCAATCGGATGCCGTGATTACTTTACAAGGGATTTGCTCGTGTCGAAAGGCGTGGACGCATATTTTTCCGCATGCTTGACGCTGACTTTGGGAATGACATACAAGTCGGAAGATAAGGACGGCAAGTGTTATTTTGTTGACCCGTTCATACCTAAGGGAAGAAAAGGTGTTGATGAAATATGCAACACGTTGTGGCTGTTGTCGCATTGCAACAAGTGGAACTCAATTGAAAAAATAGCGAGGAAGCTGCCTTACAAAAAGAATTTCAAGAAGCGGATTGTCGCCTGCCGTTTTTATCGGGCGTATATAAGGCTGTTCACAGAGGATACGTTACTCGAGGCGGAATACATTTCCCAGCAGAACGTAGGCTATAGGAAGAAGTATGATACCGAGCAGGAACGGCTTTGTGAGGCGCGGCGGCTTGTCGGCAAATATGCCAAGGCGAGGCTTGTCGTGACTTCAAGAATTCACTGCGCATTGCCATGCTTGGGGCTGGAAACGCCTGTAATACTGACGGAGAACAGTGGCCAGTCGGAGAAAAAGGCTTGCAGGATGAGCGGCATACGTGATTTTTTCAACATTATAAGCATGGACGGAAATAGGTTTAAAACCAATTTCAAGTTCAGTAAGAAATGTAAAATTTCGACTTCAAATTTACCCCTTCCCATGGCAGGAGATTTGTGGCGCGAATATTCCGGCCGGCTGATAGACACTTGTAAAAACTTCATTTCAAGGGATGTTGATTGAAATGTGCTTTCATTATATTGAAGGCTGTTAATTCTAAACGTATCGGTGACTTTATAAATTAAATATGGATATAGATTTGGTATATCTTTGGGTTGACGGAAATGACCCGAAATGGCAGGCAAAACACGATGCTTTTTGCGGAAATTTGTCACGTGACGCCGAACTGAACGGCAAAAACCGTTATGCCAATAATGATGAACTGAAATACAGCTTGCGCTCTATCGCGATGTACGCTCCGTGGGTGAGAAAGGTTTTCATCGTTACTGACAATCAAGTGCCTGCTTGGCTTGACACTTCGAACCCGAAAGTCAGGATAGTAGACCATGCCGAGATAATGCCGGCGGAAAGCCTGCCCTGCTTCAATTCCAGCCTGATTGAACATTTCTTGTATAAAATCCCGGGATTGGCGGAGCATTTTCTATATGCCAATGATGACATGTATATTAACAAGGAGGTGACTCCTGACGATTTCTTTACACGTGAGGGTTTTCCCATTGTACGGTTCAACCGTATGTTTTTTAGGGATTTCCGCTGGGCTTTCCGCGAGAAGGTGCGTAACAAGCATTTGAGCAATTACAGGACAATGCTGGTCCGTTCTTCGCAGCTGGTGAACAGCAGGTACGGGAAGTATTACACCGGAATACCCCATCACAATGTCGATTCGTTCTTGAAGAGTGATTACAAAAGGATGGTGGAGGATGTTTTCCGTGAGGAGTTCGCATCCAATAATGGGAACAGGGTGCGCAATGACAACGATGTTCACCGTAGCGTAATGTCGTATGCATCCTTGGCCGAAAAGCGCGGAAAGTTGCGTTATGTCACAGACAAAGAGTCTATGTATGTGAAAATACACAAGGAGCGGTATTACGTAAGGCTCGACAAGTATCGCCCTACGTTCTTCTGTATGAATGACTCGCAGTATGTAACTGATAAAGGCAGGGCCATGGCCAAGGCGTATTTGGAACGGAGATTTCCCGACAAGTCGGAATTTGAGAAATAGGAGATTGTAAAATTCATATTTTCAGATAATAGGATGGACATTGACTTGGTATATCTTTGGGTTGACGGAAGCGACCCAAAGTGGCTGGCAAAGCACAACGCCTGCATAGGGAAGACGGAAGAGAAGTCTACGGTAAACTGTAAAGGCCGCTACGCCGACAATGACGAGCTGAAATACAGCCTTCGTTCGGTTGGCATGTATGCCCCGTGGGTGCGTAAGGTTTTTATTGTTACTGACAGCCAGACACCTGAATGGCTTGACACTTCGAACCCGAAAGTCAAGGTTGTTGACCATAAGGAAATAATGCCGGAGGTGTGCCTTCCGTGTTTCAACGCTACCGTTATAGAGCACTTTCTTTGGAAAATTCCGGGCTTGTCGGAGCATTTTCTCTTTGCTAACGATGACATGCTAATCAATAGGCCGCTTGCTCCCGGCTTCTTTTTTGCCGACGACGGCCTGCCGATAATCAGGCTCAACCACAGCGGCTTGAGAAACTTCTACTTGCAGTTCAAGAAAAAGCTGCTTGGCATACAGTTCAAGAATTACGTGCAGATTGTATATAACGCTGCGAAGCTGGTTGAAAGGGAGTACGGCGTTTTTTACGGATGCAAGACCCATCACAACATAGATGCCTATCTGAAAAGTGATTATCAGCGTGTGGAACAGATGTTCGCGAAGGAGATTGAACCGACTTTGACTAACCATGTAAGAAGTGCGAATGACATACAACGCAGCCTCTTCGCATACGTTGCAATGGCGGAGAAGCGCGGACATCCTGTTTATGTCGACCGTAAGACATCGTTCCGTTTCCACATACAGAACATGAAGCATTATAAAATGCTGGAAGAATACAATCCGATGCTGTTCTGCATGAACGATTCTGAATACGCAACAGATGACGACCGGATGAAAGTTACTGAATATTTGAACAGGCGTTTCCCTGAAAAGTCACAGTTTGAGAAATGAGAATGGCTATAAACGCAAGTGAAAACCGATAAAGGAGAAAAGACGATATGGATGTGGATTTGGTATATCTTTGGGTGAACGGCAACGACCCTGAATGGCAGGCAAAGCGTAACGCCTGCATAGGAACGGCTGAAACACAGCGCGGAGTGAACTGCAAAGGCCGGTATGCAGACAACGACGAGCTGAAATACAGCTTGCGTTCGGTGGCGCAGTATGCTCCATGGATACATAAAATATATATCGTTACAGACAATCAGGTGCCATCATGGCTCGATACTTCCAACCCGAAAGTCAGGATTGTAGACCATAAGGAAATAATGCCTGAAATCTGCCTCCCGTGCTTTAACTCTGCAGTAATAGAGCATTTCTTGTATAATATTCCTGGGTTGTCGGAGCATTTTCTTTATGCAAATGATGACATGTTTGTCAACAGGCCTGTAAAACCAGATGATTTCTTTGCACAGGACGGACTTCCGATAGTACGGTTCAACCGCAGACCATTAAGAAAGTTCACTTTGTGGTTTAAGGAAAAAGTGCAAGGAAGGGCATTGAGCAATTACGTTCAGACTATACGCCGTTCCGCAGAGATGGTTGAAAAGAAATATGGCATCTATTACGGAGGGAAGACGCACCATAATATTGATGCCTACTTGAAGAGCGATTATCAGCATGCCGCGCAGGTGTTCGATAGTGAAATAAAGGCTACTTTTGCTAATCATGTGCGCAGTGCAAGTGATGTTCAGCGTAATATATATTCTTATGTGGCACTGGCGGAAAAGCGTGCGCATCTGCATTACGTCACACAGAGAACGTCATTCAGGTTCCATATACACAGGGAGAACCATTACAAGAAGTTGGAAAGGTATAATCCAATGCTGTTTTGCATGAACGATTCGGAGTTTGCAACAGATGAAGACCGTAAAAGGATGGCGGAGTTTTTGAGCCTCCGTTTCCCTGACAAGTCACAGTTTGAGAAGTAACTTATTGCTCTTCCTCGATGTCGTTCAGGTCGAAACGGTGGAAATATTCTAATTTTAGCACCTTCGTCCGTCCTGCGGCTCTGCCCCGCGCTTGCTTTTCAGTAAACTCTTCGTATGACCTTACGGCGTAATGGTTTATGCGGATGATGTCCTGTTGTGGTTCGCGTTCACGGAAGTTCTTTCTTATCGGGTTGCCGTGTGAATCGGCGGCGCGGCCAGATATGCGTGCCGCTTCGTGGCAACCCGTCATGGTGAATACGCGCCGTGGGTTGACAATGCTTTTCACATGGCGGTTTAGTATATGGTTGAATTGTGAGTGACGCTTAAACCTTTCCATCATTGTTCCCGGCATCTTCTTCTTCGCTCCGCTGCTGCCGTAGACGAGCCAGTTGATTTCAACGACAGGAAAGTCCTCGAACCTGTGCAGGAATTCGGGTATGCTCTTGTCCTTTATCGGGACGATGAACTCGTCGAGGTCTATCAAAGCGAGCCACCGTGTGTCAAGTCTGTGTTTCTCAAAACAGTAGTCGTAAGCGGCAAGCTGCACATGGTTTCCGGGAAAGTAATTGTACTCAACCAGGCCGGATGCTATATATGGAGCAAGCACTTCTTTCGTGCAGTCGGTGCTTCCATTGTCGTATATGTAGAACTTCTCAACGCCTTTGCTTTTATGCCATTCTATCCATTCCTTGAAATAAGGCCCCTCGTTCTTGGCAATTGCGCAGACTGCAAGGTAATACTGGGGCTGCGTGTGGTCGCGGTGCAGCCGGTACATCAGTTTCAGAGCTTTGAGCGGACCGTAACGCAGTATGCCGCGCCAGCGGTTGCGCGCCATCTTGAATGGGATTATCCCTGCTATTATCTCGGCGTATACCTTTTTCATAGTGTGGGTTGTGAGGTTTTGCGGTTATTGGGTTATGCGGTTTTACGGTTTTACGGTTATAGGGTTATGAGGTTTTACGGTTATATGGTTATGGGGTTGTTGGATTGTGAGGTTTTGCTGTTATTGGTTTGTTGGGTTTTACGGCTTTAAGCTTTTTGCCTACCGTATAACCTCATAACCCAATAACCTCACAACCGCATAACCTTATAACCGTAAAACCTTATAACCTTAAACTTTCTCAAAGCTCGATTTCTCTGGCAATATGTGCTCAAAGGCGTTCTTGATGTTCTCCATTACCATGTCGTAGTTGCGTATGTGGACGTTGTCGTTGAGGCATACGAGCTTGTACGACTGTTCGCGGATAGCCTTTACAGCCTGTTTCGGGCGTAGCATGAGTGGGAACATCTTGGTGTCCTGATAGGTGTTGTACGGTTCGAAGTTTCCACGACAAATCTGCCATGTGCGGAAAAGCTCGGGCGTATAGTCGCTTGGCGAGCGGAAGCGGTTGGCTGATGCTGCGGTGAGTTCTTTTCCGGCGGCGGCCCACACTTCCTTGAATGTTGACTTGAGGTAAGGCTGGGCGTTGTGCGGCGTGCGCAGGGTGATGAACTTGCCGTATGGTTTCAGTATGTAGTTCCAGCGTGCTTTCGAGCCGTAGTCTTTATAGAACCATTTGTCATGGTCGCGTTTTGTGACTTCTTTCTTGTCGAAGTTACGGTTGATTATTTGTATGCTGTTTCTCAATGTCTTGTACCATTGCGACCACGATGGGTTGTACAGGAAGGCGGCGATGTCGCACGGCAGTCCGTTTCGGAAGAAGCGTTCTGTTCCGATATGGTTTATAATGTAGAAATCATCGTTGAAATACACAAAATGTTCCGCCAAGTCGGGTATCTTGTGCAGGTAATATTCTATAACAACAGAGTTGAATGTCGGCAGGAACTGTACCGGGATATAATCCTTGTGGTCGACCAGATTGATTTTCGGATTGGTAGTGTCAAGCCATTCCGGTTTCTGCCCGCAAGTGATGAAATGTATCTTACGCACCCAAGGGGCAAACTTCTCCACGCCCCTGAACCAGTATTTCAGGAAACCGTAGTCGCGGAAACGGGCTTCAGACACTCCGTTCTTCGTATTGCCTTTGTTGCCGGAGTATTTGGCGAAGTCAACCTGCCATTTGGCATCGTCCATGTCAACCCATGTGATAACAAAGTCTATATCCATAATTTTTCAAATGCTTCTTCTTGTTAGTTAAACACAATTTTAGTCCTGTCTTATAAATCTTTCTTTGCTGCTCTGAACCGTTTATGCGACCATAGGTATAGCTCCGGCTGCTGTCTGATGGCACACTCCAGGTGCTGGAAGTACATGTCGGTAAGCATGAAGTCGTCCAGTTCACGGGGATTGTCGTGCATTTTTATGAACTCCGCCTCGTAAAAACCGCGTCTTGTCCGCCTTACGCTCAGGTAAAATGCTTCAAATCCGTAGTGCTTGATTATTTTTTCCGTGCCGGTTAGCGCAGGTACGTAGTGGTTGAGGAAATGCAGGTAATAGTGTGCATCCCTTTTCTTTGGCGACTGGTCGGCTATGAAACCTATTGTGCAAACCTTGTGTTCGGCAGCCAGAGTGGTAATGTAGCGCGCGGTCTTGTGCATGTCTACGCTCACGGCTCCCATGCGTTCGCGTATGTGCAGCATAAGCCTGTCCATGCTTTGATTGCTTAATTTATGGTAAATCTGGGCGCTGATAGTGTTTTTTTCCAACCACAATGGCATGGACGACACCCATTCCCAGTTGCCGTAATGGCCGAGATATACAGCTACTGATTTGCCGCTGCTCAGGAATGAGTTGACGGCTTCCACGTTCTTAAATGCCATGCGGCGCCTTATCGTTTCTTGTGACATCGATGCAAGCTTGCAGCTTTCAAGCAACATGTCCATGAAAAAGTGGTAAAACTTCTTCTCTATGTGTATTATTTCGTGCAGATTCTTGTCGGGAAACGACTCTGTGAGGTTTTTCCTTACGATGGCGCGGCGGTAGCGGATGACATAATATAGAAGGTAAAACATCCCGTCTGAAATGATGTACAGCAAACGGAAAGGGATGTATGACAGCAGCTTGAGTGAAAAACGGAGCAAATGATAAATACTTTCCGCCATAATGTTTGCGTTTATCTCTTTTTTGTCTTTTTGTGGCAAAATTAAGTTTTTTTTTCCATAATAAGGACAATTTCCTGTACTTTTCAACGAAAAACAAGTTATTTGCGACATATTGGACATGCTCTTGAAGTAAAACCTCATATGCCCGGACTGCCGGTAGGCTTTTGCCGGAGTTTTAAAAGGTTGTGTTTTGCAGTCTAAAAGGTCATGTTTTACGTTCCAAAAGGTGCCCTTTTGCAGGCTAAAAGACGGCCTTTTGGAACGCCGTTTGCAAGTGCTTGTAAACCAGGCGGTTGCCGACGGCTCTTTGAATGATGTGCCGTGGCGGAAACAAATGTCCCTTGTCCACTTGTTCCTTGTCCCTTGTCCACTCGTATTTCAGATATTTTTTGTACTTTTGCACGCGTGTTTTCATTGGGGATGATAGCTTATGCAGAGGTATTTCCTTTATTTGAAGTATGACGGCACGGCGTACCGCGGCTGGCAGGTGCAGCCGGAGGGGCGCACCGTTCAGGGCGAACTGCAGAGGGCTTTGTCGGTGGCTTTGCGCGGCGAAGTGCCTGTTGTCGGCGCGGGACGTACCGATACCGGCGTGCATGCGCGCATGATGGTTGCCCATTTCGACGCGGCCGAGGGCTTGGACTGCCCGCAGTTAGTGTACAAGCTGAACAGGCTGCTGCCGCGTGACATCGCGGCTGACAGGGTTGAGGCTGTTTCCGCGGATATGCACGCGCGCTTCAGCGCGGTATCGCGCACGTACCATTATTATATACATACACGGCGCGACCCGTTCCGCAGGGCGTATTCGTGCGAGATGTATTACATTCCTGACTTTGACAAAATGAACGAGGCGGCGGCCACGTTGCTTGAGTATGACGACTTCGCGTCGTTCTGCAAAAGCCATACCGACGTGAAGACGACTCTCTGCAACGTAACCGAGGCACGCTGGGTGCAGGATGATGAGTACGGCTGGCACTTCGTAATTACGGCCAACCGCTTCCTGCGCAACATGGTGCGCGCAGTGGTCGGAACGCTGTTCGATGTGGGGCGAGGCCGCATCGACACCGAAGGGTTCAGGAAAATAATAGAAGGCAAGTCGCGCTCCGCCGCCGGCGACAGCGTTCCGGCGTGCGCGCTGTTCCTCGAAAAGATATTGTATTGAAGGAGTAAGGAGGGAAGTAGTAAGGAGAGAAGGAGTAAGGAGTAGAGTAGGGAAGAAGCAAGGAGAGATGGAGTAGGGATTAACGGCTATTCCTTGTGTATTCCCCTTGCAATCTGATTTTTCACTTTTCATTTTTAATTTTTCATTCAGAATGTGGTTACTGTTGGCTTTTCTATCCGCAGCTTTGCTCGGATTTTACGATTCGTTCAAGAAAAAGTCGCTTGACGGCAACGCCGTCATCCCCGTATTGTTTCTCAACACGCTGTTCTCGTCGCTCATCTTCCTGCCGTTCATTGTGCTGTCGGCTACGACTGACATGCTCGACGGCACGATGTTCAAGGTCGCCGGCGGCGGATGGGACATGCACAAGTATATCATCCTGAAAAGCGTCATTGTGCTGGCGTCGTGGGTGTTCGGGTATTTCGGCATGAAGCACCTGCCCTTAACCATCGTAGGGCCTATCAATGCCACGCGCCCGGTGATGGTGCTTGTCGGTGCGTTCATAGTGTTCGGCGAGCGTCTTAACATTTACCAGTGGATAGGTGTGGCTCTGGCTGTGGCGTCGTTCTTCATGCTGAGCCGTAGCGGAAAGAAGGAAGGTATCGACTTCAAGCACGACCGCTGGATATACTTCATCGTGCTTGCCGCCCTGCTCGGTGCGGTGAGCGGCCTTTACGACAAGTATCTCATGGCTCCGGCAAGCCACGGCGGAGTAGGGCTTGACCGCATGATGGTGCAGAGTTGGTATAACATTTACCAGTGTTTTATGATGGGCGCGATGCTGCTTGTGCTTTGGTGGCCTAAGCGCAAGCATACCACGCCGTTCCGCTGGGACTGGTGCATAATACTCATCAGCGTATTCCTGAGTGCCGCCGACTTCGTGTATTTCTACGCGTTGAGCATTCCCGGGGCGATGATAAGCATCGTCTCGATGGTAAGGAGGGGCAGCGTCATCGTGTCGTTCCTGTTCGGGGCGGTGCTGCTGCATGAGAAAAACTTGAAGAGCAAGGTCGTTGACCTCATCCTTGTGCTGCTCGGAATGCTGTTCCTCTACATCGGCTCGAAGTAGCTATTCCAGTTGGCGGCAGGCAGCTTGTCTGCTTGTCAACTCGTCAACTTGTCTGCTGAAAATTTTGCTTTTTGACATAAAAATAGTATTTTTGCATTCGATTATAACGAAACGAGCGTTTTTTATGGCATATAACATATTCAAGGGGTTAGGCATAGCCCTTGTTACACCGTTCACATCAGATGGAGCCGTTGACTATCAGGCGTTGAAAAAACTTATAGCATACCAGCTTTCAGGCGGCGCCGACTTCTTTTGCATACTAGCCACAACGGGCGAGACTCCCACGTTGACCAAGGACGAGAAGCAGAAAATAAAGCAGCTCGTGGTTGAGATGGTTGGAGGCAAGGTGCCAATACTTATGGGTTGCGGCGGCAACAATACGGCTGAAGTGGTAAATGAGTTGCAGACAGGAGACTTTTCAGGAATAGACGGTGTGCTTAGCGTATGCCCTTATTATAACAAGCCTTCGCAGGAAGGCCTGTACCAGCACTTCAAGGCCATAGCGGCGGCTACCAATCTGCCGGTTGTACTTTATAACGTGCCCGGGCGGACAGGTGTCAACTTGAAAGCGGAAACAACCGTCCGTCTTGCTCATGACTGCCCCAACATCGTGGCTATAAAGGAGGCCGCGGGAAGCCTTGAGCAGGTAGACGAAATCATAAAGAACAAGCCCGACACGTTCGACGTAATAAGTGGCGATGATGCTCTTACCTTCCCGATGATAGCTTGTGGTGCGGCCGGAGTAATATCGGTTATCGGCAACGCGTTGCCCAAGGAGTTTTCGCGCATGATACGCCTTGAGAAAAAGGGGGAAATAGAGAGCGCGCGCAAGATACATCACAAGTTTACCGACCTGTTCAACCTGCTTTTCGTTGACGGCAATCCGGCCGGCGTTAAGGCGATGCTTCACGAAATGGGCATGATTGAGAATGTGCTTCGCCTTCCGCTTGTGCCTACGCGGTTGACTACCATGCAACGCATAAGCGAGTGTTTGAAGTTCAGGATTTGAGAATTTAAGATATTGTTGTAACGGAAAACGCGGCCTTCCACAATACGGAATGCCGCGTTTTTATTTCTGTTCCGTGTTTTTTCCACGCTTATACCAACACTCAATGGCATAAAACAAAGAAGCCGCAGGACTTAGTCCTGCGGCTTTACTCGCTTTTAATTGTTGTAGCTAATTATTCAGCAACAGTGCTGTCAGCAGCAACGCTGTCAGCAGCCAATGTGTCAACAACAGCTGTGTCAGTTGCTGTAGAGTCAGCACCCTCAGCGTTAGCTGTTTTGTTACCACAAGATGCGAATGAAATAGCTGCGATAGCTACGAACATTAAAACTAACTTTTTCATTTTCTTTGCTTTTTAAATCTGTAAAACAATCAGTTGTTTATTAAAACGCTGCAAAGGTAAGTATTTTTTTGATACGTTGTTCTCATTTTTATGTTTTTTTTCGGCTTGCAATTGTAACTTTTTTGTAAGCTGTTGATAATCAATAAGATGCAGACTGCTAACGACTGTTAAACTTTCTGTGGGTATTAAGAAATGTTGTAGGATGACACTGATATCGACTTTTTTTCGTACCTTTGTGCCATGCAATATGCGCCGTGGAGCCGGTAAGTTTCTTGCTTGTTGGCGGCGAGTGTTGACAGGACTATTATATAATAAGGTGTAATACTTTTCAAGAGGCGGCCTTTTATTGTCGTTGGCCGTAAAGTAAGATATAATAATGATTGATACATCGGCTTTTCAAGGTAAAACCGCCGCTTATTTTACGCTTGGTTGCAAGTTGAATTTTTCCGAGACATCCACTTTCGGACGGCTTTTGAGTGATATGGGGGTGCGCACCGTGAGCAATGGTGCTGACATTTGCATAATCAATACGTGTTCAGTGACCGAAGTCGCCGACCATAAATGCCGCCAGGCCATACACCGAATGGTGCGTGAGAACCCGGGAGCTTTTGTCGTTGTAACGGGATGTTACGCCCAGTTGAAGCCTGAAACGGTGGCCGGGATTGACGGTGTTGACCTTGTATTGGGCGCAAATGAGAAAGCCGACCTGATACAGTTTCTGTCAGAGGCATGGTCGGGCGCAAGGCAAGATACGTCCCTTCACCGTCACCATACAGTAAAGACGAAGGATATAAAGACGTTTGCGCCAAGTTGTTCGCGCGGCAACCGTACCCGGTATTTCCTCAAAGTGCAGGATGGATGCAATTATTTCTGCACTTATTGCACCATCCCTTATGCCCGTGGTTTCAGCCGTAACCCAAGTATAGACTCGCTTGTTGCACAGGCACGTCAGGCCGCTGCCGAGGGCGGAAAGGAGATTGTGCTCACTGGGGTGAACATAGGCGACTTCGGAAGGAGCACGGGTGAGAGTTTTACCGACCTTGTAAAGGCGTTGGATGGGGTGGAAGGCATCAGCCGTTTCCGCATAAGCAGCATCGAGCCAGACCTGCTTGATGACGGGCTTATCGAGTATTGTGCGAACAGCAGGGCGTTCATGCCGCATTTCCATATACCGTTGCAGAGTGGCTCTGACGAAGTGTTGCGCCTCATGCACCGGCGTTACGATACGTCTTTGTTCGCCCATAAAATAGAGCTTATAAAGCAGATGATGCCCGATGCGTTTATAGGTGTTGACGTGATGGTGGGCACAAGGGGTGAAAGACCGGAGTTGTTTGAGGAGACATACGGTTTCATAAAGTCGTTGGACGTCACCCAGTTGCATGTGTTCCCTTATTCCGAGCGTCCCGGAACGGCGGCGTTGAAAATTCCGTATGTCGTTTCCGACGCAGACAAAAAGCTGCGCAGCAAGCGCCTTTTGGATTTGTCAGACGAGAAGACGGAGGCTTTTTACGCCCGGCATATCGGCTCCGAGGCCGAAGTTTTGTTCGAGAAGGCGACGCGGGGCAGGGCGATGCATGGTTTTACACGCAATTACATACGTGTTGAATTGCCGCCATCAGAGGGCAATGACGAGTTGGACAACCAAATAATTAAGGTTAAGTTGGGCGGTTTCAATCATGACAAGACCGCATTAAAAGCTATTTTATGATATGGACAAGACCGCTATTGTCATACTGAACTGGAACGGAGTTGAGATGCTTACGCGCTTCCTTCCAAACGTGCTTGATTACTCCCGTGACGAGGCTGTGGTGTATGTTGCCGACAACGCCTCGACCGACAACTCCCTCGAAGTCCTGAAGATGCACTTCCCGGAGGTGCGTGTCATCGTCTTGGAAAAGAACTGGGGCTTTGCCGAAGGGTACAACCGTGCGCTTGAACAGATAGAAGCCGAGTATTACGTGCTGCTTAATTCTGATGTCGAAGTGTCCCATCATTGGCTTACTCCGTTGATAGAGTTCATGGACAACAATGCCGATGTAGCGGCGTGCCAGCCCAAGCTGTTGTCAATGAAGAACCGGGACGCTTTCGAATACGCCGGCGCTTGCGGCGGTTATCTTGACCGTTATGGCTATCCTTTCTGCCGGGGAAGGGTGTTTGATACGGTGGAATATGACGGCGGACAGTATGATTATGAGGCTGAAATCTTGTGGGCTACGGGGGCTTGTATGGTTGTCAGGGCGGCTGACTTCAAGCGGGCAGGCGGTTTTGATGCGCGTTTCTTCGCCCATAGCGAAGAGATTGACCTGTGCTGGCGCCTGCGTCTTTCGGGCAAGAAGATATATTGCGTTCCCGACAGCTTTGTTTATCATATCGGCGGAGGCACGTTGCCGAAGAACAATCCGATGAAAACCTACCTGAATTTCCGCAACAACCTTACCATGCTTTACAAGAACCTGCCCGACAATGAGCTTCGTCATGTGATGCGTGCGCGGCTGTTCTTGGATTACCTTGCCGCCTTCCAGGCTTTGCTGTCTGGGCATTTCGGCGACTGCAAAGCAATAGTAAAAGCTCGAAAGGCATTCAAGAAGTGGCTGCCTGAGTACCGGGAAGTGAGGGCGGAGGTGCAGGCTGGCCGCACGGTTGACGATGCTAAGGGCATATACCGCCGTTCAATCCTTTGGCAGTATTACGCCAAGGGGCATAAAAAGTATTCGGAATTAGATGCTTGAAGCAGCGCGGACAAGTGTCCGTCTGTCACTTTGTAAATCCCAATGACATTACACTGAACTTCATGCCGCCGGCCTTAGCCAGTTCGGTGGCGCATGATATTACCGTTGCGCCGGTTGTAACCACGTCGTCTATTATCAGTATGTGCTTGCCTTTTACGGCCTCGCTGTCTTTTAAAATGAACTCGCCTTCCACGTTCTCGTTCCTTTGCCAGCGGCTCATCTGTGTCTGGCTGCCCTTGAACGATTTTCTTTTTACAGCGTTGCTTATTATTGGCAAGCGTGTTATCTGGCTTACTCCGCGTGCTATTTCGAGGCTTTGGTTGTAGCCGCGTTCGCGTTTCCTCTTTTTGGCGAGCGGCACAGGCACTATCGCATCGATGCCGTTGAAGAACCGGTGTGCCGCAAATTCCTTGGCAATCATGCGTCCCATAAGTTCCCCTGTTTCAGGATGGTTCATGTATTTCAGCCTGTATATGATTTTGCTTGCATCCGAATGTGCCCTGTAAAAGAACAGAGCCGCGGCCTTTTCAACCGGCATCCGTCCCCAGAAAAGCTTTGCCATCTCGTTGTCGTAAGGCGTTGCCGCATATCCGGTTCGCGGCAGCTCGATGTTGCACGCGGTGCATATTACGTCCTCGCCTATGCCGAGCCGGCATCCGCACATCGCGCATTGCCTTGGCGCGACAAGGTTAATTAGCCTTACGGCAAGCTCGACAAACACTTGGGTTAATTAAGAATGAAAAATTAAAAATAAAGAATTAAGGGGCAAAGAATTAAGAGTTAAGAAAAATACCCGTCGTTTTTGTTGCCGCTGTGCACAACCAACAAAAAGTATTTTTCTTAACTCTTAATTCTTAACCCTTAATTTATTAGTAGCTCCTTGCTATGATTACGCGGTGCTTTGCAGGTTTGCCTGACACCATGTCGATGCCTTCGGTCTGCTCCACTCCGAACGGAACGCAGCGTATCGTAGCCTGTGTTTCCTCCTTGATGCGTGCCTCAGTCTCGGCCGTGCCGTCCCAGTGGCAGAGGAAGAAGCCGCCGTCCTTGATGCGCTCCTTGAACTCGTCGTAGCTGTCGCACTCGTAGATGCGTGCGTCGCGGTAAGCCTTCGCCTTCTTGAACATATTGTCCTGTATGTCCTTCAGCAGCTGCTCTACGCGTTCAACTATACCGTCAACGGGCACGGTGTCTTTCTCCAAGGTGTCGCGGCGCATTATTTCGAGAGTGTTGTTCTCCAGGTCGCGGCCACCCATAACGAGGCGGACGGGCACGCCTTTCAGTTCGTAGTCGGCGAACTTGAAGCCCGGACGCTTGTTGTCTGCATCGTCATACTTGACAGATATGCCAGCTGCGCGTAGCGCGTTGATAACCGGAGTGAGCTTTTCTGTTATGGCCTGCAGCTGTTCCGCGCCCTTGGTTATAGGTATGATGACAACCTGTATGGGGGCGAGCATAGGCGGCAGCACGAGTCCGTTGTCGTCAGAATGGGTCATGATGAGCGCGCCAATGAGGCGTGTAGACACTCCCCACGACGTAGCCCATACGTATTCGGGCTTGTTCTCCTTATTAAGATATGTCACGTCGAACGCCTTTGCAAAGTTCTGTCCGAGGAAGTGGCTCGTTCCGCTTTGCAAAGCCTTGCCGTCCTGCATCATCGCCTCGATGGTGTAAGTGTCAAGCGCGCCGGCGAAACGCTCGGTCTCGCTCTTCACGCCCTGGACAACGGGCACGGCCATCCACTTTTCCGCGAACTCGGCATATACGTGGAGCATCTTCTGAGCCTCGGCCTCGGCCTCCTCACGTGTGGCGTGTGCCGTGTGGCCTTCCTGCCAGAGGAATTCCGATGTGCGCAGGAACGGGCGTGTACGCATCTCCCATCGCATTACGTTGCACCACTGGTTGCACATCAGCGGCAGGTCGCGGTATGAGTGTATCCAGTTCTTGTAGGTGTTCCATATAATTGTTTCCGACGTCGGGCGGATGATGAGTTCTTCTTCAAGGCGTGCCGTGGGGTCAACCTCCACGCCGCTCTTGTCTTCCTTTGCGCGCAGGCGGTAGTGTGTCACCACGGCGCACTCCTTAGCGAAGCCCTCAACGTGCTCGGCCTCGCGAGAGAGGAACGACTTTGGTATGAGCAGCGGAAAATATGCGTTCTGCGCGCCGGTTTCCTTGAACATCAGGTCAAGCTGGTGCTGCATCTTTTCCCAGATAGCGTAGCCGTAAGGCTTTATCACCATGCAGCCGCGCACGGCAGACTGCTCGGCAAGGTCGGCCTTGGTTACCAAGTCGTTGTACCACTGACTGTAGTTGTCAGCCCTTTTGGTAAGGTCTTTAAGTTCTTTTGCCATGATAAAAATGCTTGTTTTTACTAATTTGGATGCAAACTTACACATTTTCCGCCGAATATTGAAATTATCTTTCTACTTTGTTGCACTTTGGTTTGCCACTGCTTCCGAAACGCCCTGTTTCAGGCGGTTTTGCAAAAGGTGGCCTTTTGCACGGCGATTGACGGTCTTTTGCACGGTGAAAGAGCATCTTTTACACGGCGAAAGACGGCCTTTTGCAAACGGCTTTTGTGTCGGCCGGCTGTTGCCTGGCTGCGCTATGTGTGGCATTAAGTATTCTTTTCCTCTGCAAATATTTGTTGTGACGGGAATTTTGCTTAACTTTGCGAGCTAAAGGGTGTTGCGGAACATACGGCGCCGACGGCGTGCAAATGTCCGACAAGCTCTTTTAGTGTAAGATGAAAGTATGATTTCAGTAGAACATTTGAAAGTGGAGTTTGGTGTGAAGCCGCTGTTCAGCGACGTCGGTTTCGTCATCAACGACCGCGACCGCATAGCCCTTGTGGGCAAGAACGGCGCGGGAAAGTCCACCATGCTCAAGATATTGTGCGGCATGCAGAAGCCTACGGAGGGAACGGTAAGCGTACCGGCCGATACCACGATAGGCTACCTGCCGCAGGTGATGGTGCTTACCGACGACACGACAGTGCGCGAAGAGGCCCGTAAGGCGTTTGCCGGCAACACCGAACTGAAGGCGCGCATCGACCGCATGAACGACGAGCTGGCCTCGCGTACCGACTATGACAGTCCTGAATACATGGCCCTTGTGGACAAGTTCACGCGCGAGCACGAACGCTACATGATGATGGGTGCCGAAGGCTACGAGGCCGACATAGAGCGCACCCTTATGGGACTGGGCTTCACGCGCGACGACTTCGAGCGCCCTACGCGCGAGTTCAGCGGCGGATGGCGCATGCGCATAGAGCTTGCCAAGATACTGCTTGAACGGCCAGACGTGCTGCTGCTTGACGAGCCTACCAACCACCTCGACATTGAGAGCATACAGTGGCTTGAGCAGTTTCTTGCCACGAGCGCCAATGCCGTTGTGCTTGTAAGCCACGACCGCGCCTTCATTAATAATGTGTCGAACCGCACGCTGGAAATAAGCTGCGGCAAAGTGGTTGACTACAAGGTGAAGTACGACGAGTACGTGCGCCTTCGTGCCGAGCGGCGCGAACAGCAGTTGCGTGCCTATGAGAACCAGCAGAAGGAAATAGCCGACATAAAGGACTTCATAGAGCGCTTCCGCTACAAGCCGACCAAGGCCGTGCAGGTGCAGAGCCGCATAAAGCAGCTGGAGAAAATCGTGCCCATAGAGGTTGACGAGGTTGACAACTCGGCCATGCACCTGAAGTTTCCGCCATGCCTGCGCAGCGGCGACTATCCCGTAATATGTGACGATGTGCGCAAGGATTACGGCGAGCACACGGTGTTCAGCGGCGTTACGCTGACCATAAAGCGCGGCGAGAAGGTGGCCTTTGTGGGCAAGAACGGCGAGGGAAAGTCAACGCTCGTGAAGTGCATTATGGGCGAGATACCTTTCACCGGCACGCTTAAAATAGGCCACAACGTACAAATAGGCTACTTCGCGCAGAACCAGGCGCAGCTGCTTGACGAGAACCTTACCGTGTTCCAGACCATCGACAATGTTGCCAAGGGCGACATCAGGCTGCGCATAAACGACATTCTCGGCGCGTTCATGTTCGGCGGCGAGGCGTCGGAAAAGCGTGTCAAGGTGCTTAGCGGCGGCGAACGCAGCCGCCTGGCGATGATACGTCTGCTGCTCGAACCTGTCAACCTGCTGATTCTCGACGAGCCTACCAACCATCTTGACATGCCCTCGAAGGACGTATTGAAGGAAGCCATCAAGGCTTTCGACGGCACGGTTATCGTGGTGAGTCACGACCGCGAGTTCCTTGACGGGCTGGTTTCCAAGGTTTATGAGTTCGGCGGAGGCCGTGTGAAAGAGCATCTCGGCGGAATATACGACTATCTTTCGAGCCGCCATGCCGACGAGCAGACCAGGAATGAAATACTGGGACAACATGGCGACAGGAAAGCTGCTGCGGGCAAGGCTGACTCCGGGAAGCCCGGCGTTGAGGCTGCGGCGTCGCCTTCTGCACCTAACGCTTCGGCCTTGTCATACGCCGAGCGCAAGGAAATGCAGAAGAAGTTGCGCAAGGCAGAGAAAGCCGTGGCCGACAGCGAAGCCGGCATAGAGCGGCTTGAAGCCCGCCTGAAAGAGCTTGACAGCATACTGTGCCAGCCCGAAAAGGCGAGCGACATGACCCTTGTTACCGAATATACGGAGACGAAAAAGGCTCTTGATGAAGAGGTTGACCGCTGGGAACGGCTTTCCGAAGAACTTGAAAAGCTGAAAGACTGAAAGGCAGAAAAATGAAGAATATACCAAATAAAAAGGTTTAATTATGAAAATGAAACACATTATTCCAATGGTGCTGTTCGCCTCGGCCACAATGACCGTTGACGCACAGGCGCAGTTGAAGTCGGGCATCGACATGTCCAACCTTGACACAAGCGTAAGACCGGTCGATGACTTTTACAAGTATGCCTGCGGCGGATGGATGAAGAACAATCCACTGCCGGCGGCTTATTCACGCTTCGGCAGCTTCGACCAGCTGGCGCTTGACAACAACAAGCGCATCAACTCAATCCTTACAGACCTGCTGAAAAACACTTACCAGGCCGGTACGACCGAGCAGAAGCTCAGCGACTTTTACAAGCTGGCCATGGACTCCGTGCGCCGCAACTCTGAAGGAGTGAAGCCCGTGATGCCTCTCATCAACGAGTTTGAGGGCGCAAAGACCGTTGCCGACCTGCGCGCGTTGCAGCTGAAGTATGCCACATTCGGCTACGGACTGCCGATGGGCATCGGCTTCGGAGCCGACGAGAAGAACGCCAAGATGAACATATTGAACATATACCAGGGCGGCCTTGTGCTCGGACAGAAGGAGTATTACCTTGATACCGACTCGGCAACGACGGCCATCCGCGAGGCTTACAAGAAGCACATTGTACGCATGTTCAAGCTCTTCGGCTTCTCCGAGGCCGACGCGCAGAAGAAGATGACGGACATCCTGAAGGTGGAGACTGCGTTGGCAAAGGTTTCAAAGTCGCAGACAGAGCTGCGTGACGTAGAGGCAAACTACAACAAGATGACCCTTGAACAGTTTGAAAGCAACTATCCTAACGTCAACTTGACGAAAATGCTCAACGCGGAAGGCGTGAAGACCGAATATTTCAAGGAGATGGTGGTAGGTCAGCCTGACTTCGTGAAGGGTGCCAACAGTGTGCTGGCAAGCATCACAGCCGACGAGCTGCGCGCTTACATGGAGTGGGATGCCATCCTTTCCGCCGCAAGCTATTTGAGCGACGACGTGGTTGAGGCCAACTTCGACTTCTTCGGGCGTACCATGTCGGGACGCAAGGAGAACCATCCGCGCTGGAAACTCGCTACGGCACATGTCGAGGCGCAGATGGGCGAGGCACTTGGCAAGATGTACGTTGAGCGTTACTTCCCGGCGTCTTCAAAGGAGCGGATGGAGAAACTCGTGAAGAACCTGCAAATATCTCTTGGCGAGCGCATCAAGGCGCAAGACTGGATGAGCGCCGAAACGAAGCAGGCAGCTCTCGACAAGCTCAACGCCTTCTACGTGAAGATTGGCTATCCTAACCAGTGGAAAGACATGTCGGGACTGACAATCGACCCCAAGCTCTCTTTCTATGAGAACGTGCAGAACTGCCGCAAGTTCTGGTCGAAGTGGGATATTGACTACCGTGCAGGCAAGCCCGTTGACAAGGACGAGTGGTTTATGACGCCTCAGACGGTCAACGCATACTATAACCCCACGACAAACGAAATCTGCTTCCCTGCCGGCATACTGCAGGTGCCCTTCTTTGACCCGACAGCTGACGACGCATTCAATTACGGAGCCATTGGCGTTGTGATAGGACATGAGATGACTCACGGCTTTGACGACCAGGGCCGTCACTATGACAAGAACGGTAACATGACCGACTGGTGGACGGCTTCGGATGCCGACAACTTCAACAAACGCGCCGATGAATACGCTGCGTTCTTCTCTGCCATCAAGGTGTTGCCTGACCTCAACGCCAACGGTAGGCTGACGCTGGGAGAGAACCTTGCCGACCATGGTGGACTGGAGGTTGCCTTCAACGCTTACAAGAACGCCACGAAGGACGCTCCGTTGAAGACTATTGACGGGCTTACTCCCGACCAGCGCTTCTTCCTTGCATACGCCGGCGTATGGGCGGCAAACATCACCGAGGAGGAAATCCGCAACCGCACCAAGATGGATCCGCACTCTCTCGGCGAATGGCGCGTTAACGGCGCACTGCCGCACATTGACGCATGGTATGCCGCTTACGGTGTGAAGCCGGGCGACAAGTTGTACCTGCCGAAAGAAGAGCGATTGAAACTTTGGTAATGTTTAAAGGTGAGAAGGTGAGAAGGTGAAAAGGTGAGAAGTTTTTTCACCGTTTCTCACCCTCTCATCCTCTCACTTTCTCACCTTCTCACTTTCTCACCTTCTCACCCTCTCACCTTTAAATTATGTTCATAACCCTTGCAATCCTCGCCGTAGCGGCTGTTTTCTTTGCCATCGGCAAGATACGTTCCGATGTCGTGGCCATGTGCGCATTGATATTGCTCATGGTTTTTGGAATACTCACTCCTGATGAGGCTCTTGCCGGCTTCTCCAACAGCGTAGTCATAATGATGGTTGGTCTGTTTGTTGTCGGCGGTGCGATATTCCAGACGGGCTTGGCAAAGATGATTAGCGGCCGCATCATGAAGCTGGCCGGCAACAGCGAGCTGCGCCTGTTCCTGTTGGTAATCGCCGTGACGTCGGCCATCGGAGCGTTTGTCAGCAACACCGGCACGGTGGCCTTGATGCTGCCTATCGTGGTGAGTCTTGCTGCAAAGGCCAAGGTCGATGCCAGCCGTATGCTCATGCCTTTGGCTTTCGCCAGTAGCATGGGAGGCATGCTTACGCTCATCGGTACGCCGCCAAACCTCGTAATACAAGACGCGCTTGTTGCTGAGGGTTACGAGCCGCTGTCGTTCTTTTCGTTTACTCCTGTCGGTTTGGTGTGCATCGCCGTCGGAGTGATAGTGCTGCTTCCATTAAGCAAATGGTTTCTTGGCAAGAAGAAGGGTGACGACGCCGGACGCAAGATGAAGGCCAAGTCGCTGGAACAGCTGGTGAGCGAATACCGGCTTGCCGACAACTTGTGGCGTTTCGTAGTTGGACGAGGCTCGCAGATGGCAGGGCACACCATGGCCGAGCTTGACATACGCAACCGTTATGGACTGTCTGTGCTCGAAGTAAGGCGTGAGACAACGAAACAGGGTTTGATAAGGAACGTCAGCCAGACGCCTGCCGGACCGCGTACCGTTGTGCAGGAGGGCGACGTGCTCTACATCACGGGCGACAAGGAGCAGGCATTGCGCTTTGCATCCGACTATTCGCTTGCGGTTCCGCCAAAGGACGCTTCCGGCAGCGGAAAGTTCGACTTTTACGACATCGGTATGGCTGAAATCGTGCTACTGCCTGAGTCGGGCCTTGTTGGAAGACAGGTGAGTGAGGCCGGTTTCCGTTCGAAGTATAGTGTCAACATAATGGGCATACGACGCAAAGGGGAATACATAATGGACGGCCTGGCCGCCGTGCGCCTTCACGCTGGCGACGTGCTGCTCGTGCAGGGCACATGGGCAAGCATCAGCCGCCTTGGGGGCGAAGAAGAAAAGTGGGTGGTGCTCGGCCAGCCTCTTGAAGAAGCGGCCAAGGTGACGCTCGACTACAAGGCACCGTTGGCGGCATTCATAATGCTGGCTATGGTAGCCATGATGGTGTTCGACTTTATACCCGTAGCCCCGGTTACGGCCGTGATGATAGCCGCCGTGCTGATGGTTCTTACTGGATGCTTCCGTAATGTGGAGGCTGCCTACAAGACCATCAACTGGGAAAGCGTGGTGCTAATTGCCGCCATGATGCCTATGTCGGTGGCATTGGAAAAGACCGGCGCTTCCTCCGCCATCTCGCACACGCTTGTGAGCGGCCTTGGCGGCTACGGCCCATACGTGCTGCTGGCCGGGATATATTTCACCACATCGCTGCTGACGATGTTCATCAGCAATACTGCCACGGCTGTGCTCATGGCGCCTATCGCTTTCGCCTCGGCCACCGAGGTGGGGCTAAGCCCGTATCCTTTCCTTTTCGCCGTGGCTCTCGGCGCCAGCATGTGTTTCGCTTCGCCGTTCTCTACGCCGCCCAACGCACTTGTGATGCAGGCCGGCCGCTACACATTCATGGATTATGTCAAGGTGGGGTTGCCACTGCAAATAGTAATGGGCGTGGTGATGGTGTTCGTACTGCCGCTGCTATTCCCGTTTTAGAAAGGTGAGAACGTGATGAGTGAAAAGTGAAAAATCCCAATACATTACAATGCATTGGGATTTTTCACTTTTCATTTTTCATTCTTTATTTTGTAACGGTTTTGTAATACATAATGCTTAATTTTGCGGCGAAATATGAAATGTCAATGAAGAAAGAAGAACGAATAGTGAAGAATTCATTGCCTGCAAGGCATTTGAAATCTTCGTTCTTTACTCTTCGCTCTTAATTAAAAAATTCTATTCAATGAACCGTAAAGTATTACTGGCTGTGCTCTTTGCCGTTTGTGCCTCCGCCACGGCCATGGCCGACGACGATGAAGACAAGGTTGACCGCACGCCGAAGGTGCACGGCACCATACGCGGAAAGTACGAATACCAGACAGAGGAGAACCAGGGGCGTTTCCAGGTGCGCAACGCCAGGGTGAGCCTCGACGGCAACATAAACAAGGTAGTGTCGTACAAGGTTGAAATCGACCTCTCCGACGAAGGCCAAATCAAGATGCTCGACACTTACACGCGCATAAAGCCATTGCGCGGACTCGACTTCACAATAGGCCAGATGCGCGCCCCCTTCACCATCGACGCCCACCGTTCGCCCCACCTGCAGTACTTCGCCAACCGTTCGTTCATAGCCAAGCAAGTGGGCAATGTACGCGACGTGGGTGCAACCATTGGCTACTCGTTCAATGTTGGCTTCCCCATAACGCTCCAGGCCGGCATGTTCAACGGCTCGGGACTTACAGACCAGAAGGACTTTTGGACGAACAATGTCAACTTCTCGGCCAAGGCACAGATGTTCTTCCCCCGTGGATTCAACCTTACGCTGAGTACGCAGAAGATAAAGCCCGACAACGTGTCTGTGATGATGTATGACGCCGGAGCGTACTACCACGCACACGGCTGGCACGTAGAGGTAGAATACCTGTACAAGCATTACGCCCATGACGCGTTCAAGCCCGTACACGCCCTTGACGCCTTCGTGAGCTACGACATCCCCCTGCGCAAGTGTTTCTTCAAGAAAATATCGCCGCTTGTGCGCTATGACTACATGAGCGACCATAGCGACGGCAAGCGTTACAACGACGACGGCGACGAGGACGAAACCGGAACGCTTGTAATCAACGACTACCGCCGTTCGCGCCTTACGGGTGGGTTTACATTCAGCCTCGACCTGCCCTTCGTTTCAGACATACGCCTTAACTACGAGAAATATTTTTATCGCAGTGGAGCAATAGCGAAGCCGTCGGAGAAAGACAAAATCGTAATAGAATTCATGACGAGGTTCTGAACGGCAGGCGTCAGTAATGTCAGTACTTCTGAAACAGTGCTTGCTTCGTTCCGTTAAGGCTTCTACAAGTCCGGTGTCGGAGATTTTACGGAGTTTTGTACTGAAAAAGGCTGTTTCCTGTTGTTTTTGTAAGCGTCTGTAGCTCAGCGGCTTATGACGGATTACCATTGTGGAGGCAGTCGGGATGATTACGAAATGCGGTGTTTTGCGATGCGAAACACCGCATTTTGCATTGTAAAATGCCGTCTTTTATATTGTAAGATGTCGTCAGTGTGCGGCTTTTTCATGCTTGTCACGCTCCTTTTCTGCCGTTTTTTCTTGCGAATTATGTTGTTGGGGCGTGCCGTTGTGTCCGTTCGTACTTTTGCCGTTACGTGTTTCCCCAGCTGTTGAATTTATTTCGCGATTTTTATTTGTAAAGTAATTTTACGGAAAAAGGCGGCTTTTCCGCATTGCGAAATGCCGCCTTTTGCATACATGCCGCAGTCACACCATCATTAGGTCGCTCATGATGGTGTCGCTGATGTATATTCCCCGGCGCGTCAGTCTCAGGTATGCGCCGAGGCGCTGCATCAGTCCGCGCGCTATGTATGGCTCGGCCTCGTCGAGCAGGTATTTGGCATATTGTCGTCCGAGGTTTGCGGCGAGGCTGTCGGTGTTCAGTCCGTCGGCGGTGCGCAGAGTGGTGGTAATGATGTCGTTGTATGTGGTGCGCGCGTCGAGGACTTCTCGCTCCATGGGTATGTGGCCTTGCTCTATGGCGGCGGTGTAGGCGGTTAGCGAGGCAGTGTTCCACTGGCGCGAGCGCATGTCGAACGAGTGGGCGGCGGCTCCGAGTCCTATGTACGGTTCTTGTTGCCAGTATGATGAGTTGTGGCGCGAGCGGTAGCCCGGTCGCGCGAAGTTGCTTATCTCATAATGCTCGTATCCGGCGGCGGCAAGGGTGTCGGCAAGGGCGTCGTACATGGCAAGGCTCAGTCCGTCGTCAACCGGATCTATGGTCCGGCTGTCGAGCATCCGCTTCAGAGGTGTGCCGTCTTCATACATCAGGCTGTATGCCGAGATGTGTTCAGGAGCGAGTTCAAGTGCGCGGCGGATGTCGGCCTGCCACTGCGTCATGGTTTGTCCGGGAAAGCCGAACATCAGGTCGATGCTTATGTTGGTTATGCCTGCGTGTCGCAGGTTTTCTACGGCAGCGGCGGCCTGAGCGGCAGTGTGGCGGCGGTGGAGGAAGTGCAGGCGCTCATCGGAAAATGTCTGCACGCCCATGCTTACGCGGTTGACTGGCATACTGGCCAGCTCGCTGGCTAAGGCCGGGGTTACATCGTCAGGGTTGCACTCTACGGTCACCTCGGCATCGCTTTCCACGGTGTACACCTTATATATATGGTCGAGCAGGCGGCGAAGCAGTGGCGCGCCGAGTTGCGATGGCGTTCCGCCGCCTATGTAGACGGTGGCGAAGGTACCGTGCAGGTAGTCTTTACGAAGCTCCATCTCTCGGCACAAGGCGTCGATGTAGCGTGCGCGCAGGCCGAGACGGGTGGTGGAGTAGAAGCCGCAGTATATGCAGCGGCTTCGGCAGAAGGGGATATGGACGTATATGCCGGACATTTTTTGAAAAGGTAAAAAGGTGAAAAAGTAAAAAGGTGAAGTCGGAGGTGGGGAAAGGATGGTGAGGAGGTGGTAAGGTTAGAAACTTTTTGCTTTTCGCCCTTTTACCCTCTATTTTTTTATCTTTTACCCCTTTTACCTTTTCACCTTTCATTGAATTTGCGTGCAAAAATACTAATATGTTTTAATTTTTCGGCTCTTTTTGCTTGCATATTTTGCGTGTTAGGGCAAAAATGATTAACTTAGAGGCCGTTAATGGAAGAATGAAAAATGAAGAGTGGAAAATGAATAATCGCCTTGCGGATTGTTCTTTGGCGTATGCCAGATTTTTCATTTTTAATTTTTCATTTTTAATTAAGAAACTTAAATCTATAATAGTATGAGAGTTTATCAGACAAACGAGATTAAAAACATCGCCCTGCTTGGCAGTGCGGGCAGCGGCAAGACTACTCTTGCCGAGGCCATGTTGTTTGAGAGCGGCGTCATCAAGCGTCGCGGTAGTGTGGAAGCGAAAAACACTGTAAGTGACTATTTCCCGGTTGAGCAGGAATACGGCTACTCGGTATTCTCAACCGTTTTCAACGTAGAGTGGAACAACAAGAAACTTAACATCATCGACTGCCCCGGTTCCGACGACTTCGTGGGCCAGGCCATCACTGCGCTCAACGTTACCGACCAGGCGGTCATACTAATCAACGGGCAGTACGGCCCGGAGGTTGGCACGCAAAACAACTTCCGTTATACGGAGAAGCTGAAGAAGCCGGTAATCTTCCTCGTGAACCAGCTTGACAGCGACAAGTGCGACTTTGACGCGATAATAACCAGCATGAAGGACATTTACGGCCAGAAGTGCGTCCAGATACAATATCCCATTGAGACAGGTGCAGGCTTCAATGCCCTCATCGATGTGCTGTTGATGAAGAAATATTCTTGGAAGCCCGAGGGCGGCGCGCCTATAATAGAGGACATTCCGGCCGAGGAGATGGACAAGGCCATGGAGCTGCACAAGGCTCTCGTGGAGGCTGCGGCCGAGAACGACGAGACGCTTATGGAAAAGTTCTTCGAGGAGGAAGCTCTTACTGAGGACGAGATGCGCGAAGGCATACGCAAGGGACTTGTTACAAGGTCAATCTTCCCCGTGTTCTGCGTATGTGCCGGCAGGAGCATGGGCGTGCGCCGCTTGATGGAGTTCTTGGGCAATGTCGTGCCGTTTGTAAGCGAAATGCCGAAAGTCCACAATACGCGCGGCGAGGAAGTGGCTGCCGAGACAAGCGGTCCGGAGTCTCTCTACTTCTTCAAGACCGGTGTTGAGCCGCATATCGGTGAAGTGTCTTACTTCAAGGTTATGAGCGGATGCGTAAAGCCGGGCGACGACCTGACAAACGCCGACCGCAGCTCGAAGGAGCGTATCGCCAACATTTACGTATGCGCCGGTGGCAACCGCCAGCCCGTTGACTGTCTCAACGCGGGCGACATTGGTTGCACCGTGAAGCTGAAGGACGTGAAGACTGGCAACACGCTCAACGGAAAGGACTGCGACAACAGGTTCGACTTTATCAAATACCCCAACTCGAAATATTCGCGTGCAATCAAGGCTGTTAACGAGGCTGACACGGAGAAGCTGATGGCGGCCTTGACAAAGATGCGCCAGGAAGACCCGACATGGGTTGTGGAGCAGAGCAAGGAGCTGAAGCAGACCATAATACACGGCCAGGGCGAGTTCCATTTGCGCACGCTGAAGTGGCGTCTCGAAAACAATGAGAAACTGCCTGTGAAGTTCATCGACGCCAAAATACCTTACCGCGAGACCATCACCAAGGCCGCACGCGCCGACTACCGCCACAAGAAGCAGTCGGGCGGTGCAGGACAGTTCGGCGAAGTGCATCTCATTGTTGAGCCGTATGCCGAGGGTATGCCTGACCCCGTAAGCTACAAGTTCAACGGCCAGGAGTTCAAGATGAACATCAAGAGCAAGGAAGTCATCGACCTGGAGTGGGGCGGCAAGCTCGTGTTCATCAACTCTGTGGTTGGCGGTGCCATCGATACGCGCTTCATGCCTGCAATACTTAAGGGCGTAATGGAGCGCATGGAGCAAGGCCCGCTGACGGGCAGCTATGCCCGTGACGTGCGTGTAGTTGTATATGACGGCAAGATGCACCCCGTTGACAGCAACGAGCTTTCGTTCATGCTGGCTGCACGCCACGCCTTCTCAGACGCGTTCAAGAACGCAGGGCCGAAAATCCTTGAGCCGATATACGACCTTGAGGTATATGTCCCGGCAGACTTCATGGGCGACGTCATGAGCGACTTGCAAGGACGCCGTGCGCTAATCATGGGCATGGACAGCGAGGCCGGATATCAGAAGTTGCAGGCCAAAATTCCGCTGAAAGAGCTTGCAAGCTACTCTATTTCGTTGAGTTCGCTTACCGGCGGACGCGCTTCGTTTACTACGAAGTTTGCCAGCTACGAGCTTGTGCCCAATGAAATACAGCAGGAACTTATCAAGGAGCACGAGGCGGAGATGGCCGGAAACGACGACTGACACTTGGCTTCATAGCCGGCGGAAAGCCGCTTGACGGCTATTTGAATACGTTACGGTGGCGTGCCTGCAAGGCATGCCGCCGTTTTTTGGTATGTCCAGACATTCGGATGACGTGCCGGCAATGGTTGGTGTGTATATGGATAGTTTGCATTTTTAGACCGATGGCTAACACTGTGTAAGTTGATTATTATTAATTAAAGTGCTATTTTTAGGTTAATATAGATAAATTCTGAAGAATTAATTAACAAAACCAAAAGGGCGTGCGCTTTTTTGCAATATATTTGCCGATATGAAGAAAACTACGATTTGGCTTATAGCGGTAGTGATGGGGCTTTCGTTCCTTGTCCTGCTTTTCATGCAGCTGAAATACATCCAGGCGATGGTTCAGATGAAGAAGGAGCAGTTTGACGAGTCTGTGAACAAGGCCCTTTACCAAGCCTCGCGTAACCTTGAGCTTAACGAGACGCTTAAATACCTTGAACGCGATGTCAACGTATCAGGCAGGAAAGCGCGGAAAGCCGAGGCGGATGGAGACGATGGCGACGCAATGGGCAATGTTCAGATAAACCATCAATATTCATCAGCAGGAGGTACAGGCTCCACGTATTCGTCGTTTGAGTTGAAGACCATGGCAATGAAGCCTTCGTCTATGCCGAAAGCGATGATACTGCGCAGTGATAAGAACTCGATATCTGAGGCGACAAAGTCGATGAGGGAGATTGTGAAGAACCGCTATATATACCAGAAGGCGTTGCTTGACGAAGTGGTATACAGCATTCTTTACACGGCTTCGGACAAGCCTCTTCGGGAACGCATAAACTTCAAGATGCTCGACCAGGACATAAAGACCGAGCTGATGAACAACGGCATAGACATTCCTTACCATTTCACGGTATCTACACAGGACGGCAGGGAGGTGTACCGCTGTCCCGACTACGTAGGGCAGGGCGAGGAGTACACATATTCGCAGACATTGTTCCGCAACGACCCTTCAAACAGGATGGGCATAGTGAAGATACATTTCCCTGACATGGGCAGCTACATTTTCAGCGGAGTAAGGTTCATGATACCTTCCGTGGTGTTCACAATCGTGCTGCTTGTGACGTTCATCTTCACAATAGTCGTGATATTCCGGCAGAAGCGCTACACGGAAATAAAGAACGACTTTATCAACAACATGACCCACGAGCTTAAGACGCCAATCAGCAGCATATCGCTTGCCGCACAGATGCTTGGCGACGAGGCCGTGACTAAAAGCCCGGTGATGATGAAGCATCTCGGCGGAGTAATCAACGACGAGTCGAAACGCCTGCGCTTCCTCGTCGAGAAGGTACTGCAAATGTCGATGTTCGACCGCAAGAAAGCCATCTTCAAGAAAAAGGAACTCAACCTCAACGACCTTGTGGAGAACGTGGCCAACACCTTCACACTGCGTGTGGAGCATACCGGCGGACACATCAAGACGGAGCTTAACGCCACCGAGCCGACCATATACGTTGACGAGATGCACTTCACCAACGTAATATTCAACCTGCTTGACAATGCCGTCAAGTACCGTGACCCAGACCGCCCCGTGGAGCTTATGGTGAAGACATGGAACGACAAGGAGAAACTTTACTTCTCGGTTAAGGACAACGGCGTTGGCATAAAGAAAGAGAATCTGAAGAAAATATTTGAGAAATTCTACCGCGTACACACCGGCAACGTACACGACGTAAAAGGCTTCGGCCTCGGACTGGCGTATGTCAAGAAGATGGTTGACCTGCACAAGGGCGAGATACACGTTGAAAGCGAACGCGGGAAAGGCACGAAATTCATAATATCATTACCAATAATAAAAAAGTAAAAAACTATGGACGAGAAACTGAAAATCCTACTTTGCGAAGACGACGAGAACCTCGGAATGTTGCTTCGTGAATATTTGCAGGCCAAAGGCTATAGTGCAGAGCTTTGCCCTGACGGAGAGGCAGGCTACAAGGCTTTTTTGAAAAGCAAGTTCGATATCTGCGTGCTCGACGTGATGATGCCGAAGAAAGACGGTTTCACCCTGGCTCAGGAAATACGTCAGGCCAACGCCGAAATACCTATCATCTTCCTTACGGCCAAGACCTTGAAGGAAGATATCCTTGAAGGCTTCAAAATTGGCGCTGACGACTACATCACAAAGCCATTCTCAATGGAAGAGCTTGTGTTCCGCATCGAGGCCATCCTGCGCCGTGTACGTGGCAAGAAGAACAAGGAGAACACCATCTATCACATAGGCCGCTTCACCTTCGACACGCAGAAGCAGCTCCTCACCATAGGCGAGAAGCAGACAAAGCTCACCACGAAGGAGAACGAACTGCTCGCCCTCCTCTGCTCGCACGCCAACGAGATACTGCAGCGCGACTTCGCCCTGAAGACAATCTGGATTGACGACAACTATTTCAACGCGCGCTCGATGGACGTTTACATCACTAAGCTGCGCAAGCACCTCAAGGATGACGACCAGATAGAAATCATCAACATACACGGCAAGGGCTACAAGCTTATCACCCCAGAGCAGGAATAAGCCTTGCTCACCGGCCTGAAGTCACGCAGAGCCGCCAACAGTCGATTTGCTGTTGGCGGCTCTCCTTATGTATACGTACCGTCCCGAATGCTTGTGGGATGATATGGAAAAAGGCCTTGAAAGAAATCCTTTCAAGACCTTCAACCTTTGAGGTACCTAGCAGAGTCGAACTGCTCTACACGGTTTTGCAGACCGTTACCTAACCGCTCGGCCAAGGTACCTTGTCGCTTTTTGCGGTGCAAAGATAACGCTTTTTCTCTAACCTCCCAAATTTTTTGACGGAAAAATTTGACGGAACAGGCAAAACAAGGTTGTAATATATGGCGGCCATAGCCCATATCCGTTGTATTAGCATGTTGATGCCAATCTGAAAAAATCACCGTTCAATGATTGTTTCTTGACATAAAAGTCGTATATTTGTAACTTAATGTAAAGGTGTAGTATGTTGCTTTTTGGCGTAGAATAGATTTCAACCGGATTATAACGAAAAGTATAGTTTGAGAAAAACACAATATAAAGAGACTTTTATTATGATACAATGTTTACACATAAGTAAGCTGATGGGTAATTATGCTGATGAAAAACGGCATGGTTGCAATATCATCGGCACGGGAATAAAACCTTTGGACAGGATTATCGGAGGTTTCCAGTCGGGAGAGTTGGTTACAATCGCAGGCAGACCATTGATGGGCAAGAAGGAGTTATGCCTGTACCTGATTCATAGGTGGGCTGTGGAGGACAAAATACCTGTAGCTGTTTACGACATGGAGGATTGTGACGAGACTTTTGCCAATCAGCTGTTGGCAAGTTCGGCCAAATTGTCTTGTCATAAATTAAGGCTTGGCGCGGAATTGTCTTCAGAAGAAACTCGCAGGAAAGAATTGGCAATTAAACAACTGTCCGACTCTCCTTTATATTTTAACTGTACATACATAGACGGAGGGATGAGCATGGCTCTGACAATGGAAAGTCTACAAAAAAGCATAAGTGATGTTGTAATGAGGCATGGCGTGAAAGTAATCTTTGTCATGGGATTTCAATATTTGTATGAGGGTTGCAGCACAAATAACATTTACAGGACTCAAGCCTTGACATTGAAAAAACTTGCCCGTGAGCTGAATGTAATCATCGTCGTGTCTTCATTCCTCAACTGGTGTGTTGATAGCAGGGAGGGAATAGCAGGAAGGTTTCCCCAGTTAAGCGACCTACGGTATGTCGGTGATTTGGATGAGATAAGCGATGTGGTGTTGGGTTTGTTCAGACCAATAATTTACAATGTTTCCGTAGATGCCAAAGGCGATGACATCTCGAAAATATTGTATCTTTCACTGCTAAAGACAAGTGTTGGCATTGACGGCTGCGTAATGGACATGGAGATTGACGGGGACACGATGTCAATATGCTGCAAAGACGAGAATTGTTACAACATGAAGTCTTGGAACGACATTCCCAACAAACCGAAAGATAAAATGGTTCTTGAGTGATAACGAGAATAGATTGTAAAGTTAAATAAAAACATTAAATCAGGGAATATGTCATTTGAAGTAAGCGGAAAAATCATTGCTGTTTTGGATAAAAAGAGCGGCATGTCGAATACAACAGGCACTAAATGGAGTGCTCGACAGTATGTCATTGAAACGCAAGAGCAATACACAAAAAGGCTTTGCTTTGAAGTGTTTGGTGAAGAAAGGATAGCCTCTTTCAATATACAGAATGGAGAGGAGATGACGGTATCTTTTGATATTGACGCAAGGGAATACCAAGGCAGGTGGTATAATTCATTCAGGGCTTGGAAAGTGGAAAGGGCTAATCCTGTACAAGATGTTCAAACACAAAATGGAATAGATGGAAATGTTCCTTTTGACGCCCCATTTGGCTCGAATGATGACCTTCCGCCATTTTGAATGCATTGGATTACAATATAAAGATATCATATCTTATAGCTGCCAAAAGACGGCCTTTTGCGTTGCAAAAGGCCGTCTTTTACACGGTGAAAGGCCATCTCCAGCCTTCCAAAATGCCGTCTTTTATTTGTGTATGTTTGCGTTACCGCCTTTCTTTTATGAAGCCGTGGCGGTAAGCGTAGAGCAGCTTTTCAAGGTCGGCAATCTGTTTTTTCAGTTCCTTGCCTATGTCGGTGTCGGCTACAAGCATGCGGTGGGTTGACATTTCGACTATCTGCGTAGTGCTTTTGATGTCGGAACCGCGCAGGATTGCGTCCTCGGTGCTTGTGAACGGTTCGTGCTGTACAAGCTGGAAGCCGCGGCTATGGTAGACAAGCGTGTATCCGGCAATGCCTGTCTCGGCATGGTATGCCTGGGAGAAGCCGCCGTCAATCACCATCAGCTTGCCGTTGGCTTTTATCGGGTTTTCCCCGCTTGCCGCGTGTACGGGCACGTGGCCGTTGATTATGTGGCGGTTGCCGCCGGTCACGCCGAACGCGTCGAGGATTAGGTCGCATATCTTTTCGTCGTCGCGCAGTTTGAAATAGTTGCCCTTCTCTTCTTTGAACGTGCTTTTGTCTGACAGGAAATAGCGTTCGAACGTGGCCATCTTGGACTTGTCGAAGAGCACGGAGTCGCGCCCGCACCACAGATACAGGAAATAGTCGATGGCGAAGAGCTTGTCTTGCGGTTCGGTGTCGTTCTGGAACGCGCTGCGGATGACGCGGTCGATGCGGTTCATCAGTTCGCGCCCCTTGAACTTCATTCCGTTGTAAAGCTCCACGTCTTTCAGGCTTCCATCGGCGTTTAGAGGCACGGAGGCGTGGAACAGCAGGTTGTCGTTGATGATGTTGTACAGCGAACCGTGGCTGAGCATGATGCGGATGTGCTTGTGCAGCTTCTCGTTGACAGTGAACGAGTGGCGCAGGCGGTCGATAAGCGTCCTTTCTTCAGTCGTAAGGCGGTACGGCTCTTCGGGGTTTACGGTAGGGAAGATGCAGCTTTTCATTTCGTATTCCTTCCCGTCGATGGCGCATACGCCCCTGCGGTAATCAATGTTTTCAAGCAACAGCCGGTCGGCCATGCCCCATTCCGGATGGCGTTTGATTACCTCTGCCTCCATCTTGAACTGTATCACGGTTATGGCTTTGTGCATTTGCGCCGTCAGCCGACGTGTTTTTTCATCTATGTCGGCGCTTCCGCCGTTGGTCTTCGGCATGAACTCTTCGCAGGGGTCGTCGCCGTAATGCTCCATGGCGAATGTGGCCAGAGGCACGAGGTTGATGCCGTAGCCTTCTTCTATGGTGGCGAGGTTGGCGTAACGGAGCGACAGGCGGATGACGTTGCAGATGCACGCCTCGTTGCCTGCGCATGCGCCCATCCACAGGATGTCGTGGTTGCCCCACTGGATGTCCCAGTTATGGTAGCCGCTTAGTATGTCCATGATGACGTGTGCGCCGGGGCCGCGGTCGTAAACGTCGCCGAGGATGTGGAGCATGTCTATGGCGAGTCTCTGTATGACGTGGGATATGGCTATGATGAAGTCGTCGGCACGCCCCGTGGTTATAATCGTGTCGATGATTACGTTCACGTATGCGGCCTTGTCAACGTCGTCGGTGCGTTCATGCAGAAGTTCCTGAATTATGTAAGAAAAGTCTTCGGGGAGCGACTTGCGAACTTTGGAACGTGTGTATTTGCTTGACACATCGCGGCATACACGCACAAGCTGGTGTATCGTCACGTGGTACCAGTCGTTGAGTTCTGGCTCGCCGGCCTTCACTAATTCCAGCTTTTCCTCCGGGTAATATATCAGCGTGCAGAGTTCTTTTTTCTCTGATTCGCGCAGTTCGTTGCCGAAAATCTCGCCAACCTTTCTTTTGATGTTGCCCGAAGCGTTCTTCAAAACGTGTTGGAACGACTTGTATTCTCCGTGCAGGTCGGCAAGGAAGTGTTCGGTGCCTTTTGGCAAGTTCAGTATGGCTTGCAGGTTGATTATTTCTGTGCTCGCATCTGCAATTGTTGGAAACGACTGGGATAGCAGGCGCAGATACCTCATGTCGTCCTCGATGTTGCGAAAGTCGGTTTTCATTGTATCTTCGATTTATAGAGTTTTTTCCTGAATTTTCCGGTCTTCTTGTCGTCCACAGGGTCGGTGAACATGAAGCCCTCGCTCAGACAGTATCTTTCTTTCATTATCTGCAGCAGGCGTGCCGCATCATTTAAAAGCCCTAATTCTTGCAGCTTTTTATTGACAATATCCTCGCCGTATTCATTGGTTTCCAGCGTCTTGCATATTTCTGCGAAGTCAGCCCTGTGGGCTGTCCCGTTCCTGGTCTTGTGCAATATGGTTGCAATAAGTGCGCAAAGATTCTGTTCAAAGGGCGGCATGGAATCGTCAGACTTTATTTTTTCAGCTTTTGCATTTCTGTACAGCTTTCCTGTGTCATTGTTGTGAGTGTCAGGATTTGGCAGGAACCTGTCTATTTTTTCAACTTCCACAATGGGCATGGCGGAATCAAGCGCTTTAGCTCCGGCCTTTACATAATCCAGTATGCCTTCGTCCGACGAGTGCAGGAAGATGCGCCTCAATGATTTTCCGCTCATTGATTTGGCTGAAGAAACGTCTTCTTGTGAGATCTGGATGTCTACATTCCCGTGGGGACAGCCCAGTGCCAGGAACAAGTCTTCCATGCGTCGTTCAGTTTCGTCCATACGGTAGAACGGGAAGCTGTCAACCACTTTCTGGTAAAGCGTCAACAGCCTGTGGCTCATGTCGTTGGCAGTAGCATTCCAAGAGGTGCTGAACGGCTCGATGATTGAGCACCTTTTGTTAAGGCAAAGGCCACCTTTCGGCCTGTGAAAGATGGCGAATGACATAAAGCTCGAATATTCCTGCTCCGTCACAAAGTGCAACGCCCCTGCCTGGGACAACATGTGTTGCCTGCTGGATAACAGTTTTGGAAGCTTCCGCAGCCAATATCCTTGTTTCAAGTGCCATTTGTCAAGCTTGTGGTCGGCAGTGATTACGGTCGGGATGTTTTGTTTTGCGCATTCGGTAAACAGTTTGTAGGCCGAGGTTTCCCATAAGGCATGGATATGTACAACATCGGGCTTGCACTGAAGCAATGTTTTCGCAAAAAAGCTGCGCATGTTCCACTGAAGCGCACGGGGAGGGGAGTATGTCTTTATCGTTGCGTTTTCAAAGTGAATGTCAGTTTTGTCCAACGTCAAGATGTGTACTTCCGCATTGTCGGCCATGCTCTCAAACAAGGCTGTCTTGTATCTCAAAAACGCCGAATTGATGACGGCGTTGAGATTTGGAACGAAATGAAGTACAACTATGTTGTTCATGATTTGTGGCTTATAAACTCATATTTGTCTGAGAACCTGTAGGCGATGGCATATCTTAGGTTTTGCCAAATCAGACGGATTTCAAACGGCACGATTTTCCATGGCGCAATGGCAATGCCAAACTGTCTCATAGCTTTCCTTGCATTATATGTCCTTGATATGCATGGTGACAGCAATGCGAGTATGGAAAATGCCAATATGAGCCAGTAATGGAATATCGCCGAGAACACTATCGACGCTGTACTTGCCAGCAAACAGGCATGAAACGAGAGCATGTCAACGTTGAAACGGCACCTGTGGGCGAGGCTTCCTGACAGGTGGCGGCGGGTTTCGCGGTAAAATACATTCATGTTCCGCCAGCCCTTTTTTGTCGGGGCTTCCTCTATGATGAAGCTTTCTGGGCTTAGCTCAACGGCAACATTGCCTTCGTCGGCATATTTGTTTACAAGAAAGTCGTATTCGCCGCGGAGATATTTCAGGTTCCCCTGAAATCCGTTTCCAGCCATGAACATGCTTTTACTGAACATGAGGTTCTTGCCGTCCATGCCGTAAGCTTTCCCGTGCAGAGCCTCATGCAGCAGCCTGTATCCACGGTGGAAGCGGTAAAAGATTTTAAAACTTCCTGCATCCTCGGTGTAGTTGCCGTATCCAATCACCATTCTGACATTTTCGCCGCAATTCCTCACCATGCTGCTTATCCAATGGCATGACGCGGGACGGCAAGTGGCATCGGTCAATAAAATCCGTTCGTTCTTGGCCGCCTTTACTCCCAATGTTATCGCGAGCTTGCGTCTGCTCATATAACGCGAAGAGTCGGGTACAAATGTAGAATAAAGGTTGGGATTGCTTCCATACTCTTTCAATGCGTCTTCAGTCCCGTCTTCATCCTTTTCAACGGCAACTATTATTTCATAACCGGCCGGATAGTCCTGCGAAAGGAATGCTGGCAGGTTTTTCCTCAGCTCGTCTGCATTGTTGTCCGCGATGATGACAACCGAAACAGGCTGGCTTTCAGGCGTCTCCAAGGCTTCGTCTTCGTTCACAGGCACTTTTCTGAAAAAAGTATCTGTGAGCAAAGACAATACAGCCAATACGGCCAAAGCCAAACAAGCAATAACGGTTATAGTGTCGAAAATCATACTTATGCAACTTTTTCACTGGCTGTTTCACCTGGTATTTGCAGCCTTACCTCATCTCTTCTGTTATGTAGCCGTCGGGCAGCGGACGGCAGTTATAGCCTGAAGCCATAATCTCGCCATAGGCGCCTGCCGAACGTATGGCCACTATGTCGCCGCGATGGCACTCGTTCAAGTCTACCGCTTTTGCAAACACATCGCTCGATTCGCAAATCGGACCAACCACGTCATACGTCTTCTTCGCGCATTCGCTTGACAGGTTTTCAATCTTGTGGTACGCCTGGTAGAGCGCAGGGCGTATAAGGTCGGTCATGCCGGCGTCTATTATTGCAAATTGTTTCATGGTGCCTTGCTTGACATACAGCACTCTTGAAATAAGCGAGCCGCATTGCCCTACGACAGAACGGCCCAGCTCAAAGTGCAGTGTCTGCCCTTTGCGCAGTTTCAGGTGGCGTGCGAAAGTGTCGAAATATGATTTGAAATCGGGTACAGGCACTTTGTTGGGATGAGTATAGTCAATCCCAAGTCCGCCGCCGACATTTATGTGCTCAATAGAAATGTGATGGGCTTCAAGCTGGCTTTGCAGGTCGTTTATGCGGTTGCAAAGAGCAACGTAATCCCCCATGTCGAGGATTTGTGAGCCGATATGGAAATGCAGTCCTATGAATTTTACATTTTTCATGGAAAATGCTTTTTCTATTATGCTTTCCATATCGCTCATGGCAATGCCGAACTTGTTTTCGGCAAGTCCTGTCGTAATGTTTGCATGGGTGTGCGCCCCGACGTTTGGATTTATGCGGAATGCCACACGTGCTACTTTGCCTTTTCGTCCGGCCAGCTCGTTTATCACGTCAAGTTCAGGAACACTCTCTACATTGAAACAGAAAATGTCCTTGTCCAAGCCGATGTTTATTTCCTTGTCGCTTTTCCCGACACCAGCAAAGACGATTTTATTATTTGGGAAGCCTGCATTGGTTGCAGCCTTGATTTCACCGCCGCTTACACAATCAGCACCGAGTCCTGCCTGGCATATTATGTTCAACAGCTTCGGGTTAGCATTGGCCTTTATCGCATAATGCACGCAGAAGTTCTCATGTTTGCCGGCCTCTTTGTTTATTTCGCGCAGGGTTGTGCGTAACAGGTCGGTGTCATAATAATAAAATGGTGTATCAGTTTCTTTGAATTTGCTTATTGGAAATACGCCTTTCATCTTTTTTCGCGTTCCTTATTTATTGTTGAACAATGTGCAGCTAAGGCATTGCAAAGCACGTTTCTTGTCACACTCCCTGACGAGGAAGGATATGTTATAATTGCTTCCTCCATAGGAAATCATCCTCACGGGGATGTTCTTCATCGCGTCGGTAGCCAGTGTCTCGAAGCCTACATTGCTCCAGTCCAGGTCTCCTACAACGCAGATGATGCACATGTCGCGGTCGACGGTTACCGTGCCGTATTTTTTCAGCTCGGCCACGATGTCGTTAAGATGCGAATCGTTGTCGATGCTCATGGAAACCCCGACCTCGCTTGTTGCAATCATGTCGATAGGAGTCTGGTAGCTTTCGAATATCTCGAATACCTTGCGCAAGAAGCCTGTGGCCAAAAGCATGCGGCTGCTCTTTATTTTGATTGCCGTGATATTGTCTTTTGCGGCAACGGCCTTTATCTTGCCGGGAACAATCTCGTTGTTTATGATAGTTCCTGGTGCAGTCGGGTCCATCGTGTTGAGGAGGCGTACAGGGATGCCTGCGAATTTTGCCGGCTGTACACAAGTGGGATGTAATATCTTTGCCCCGAAATAAGCAAGCTCGGCAGCTTCTTCAAAATGCAGCTGGCGCACGGCGTCGGTCTTGTCAACCACACGTGGGTCATTGTTGTGCATGCCGTCGATGTCGGTCCAAATCTGTATTTCCTCGGCGTTGACAGCCGCTCCTATAAGCGATGCGGTATAATCGCTTCCTCCGCGCTGCAGGTTGTCTATCTCGCCGTATGCGTTGCGGCAGATAAATCCCTGGGTGATATAGATTTGTTTGCCGGGAGTTTGCTCTAAAAGCTTTGACAGTTTTTCCTTGATGTAGCCGGAGTCTGGTTCGGCGTTTTTGTCGGTACGCATATAATCGAGTGCGGAAAGCAAAGCCGTTTTCACTCCACATTCTTGCAGGTAGTTTGTCATCATGTTCGTGCTCATGATTTCACCTTGGGCAACAATGCTTTTTTCTTCGAAGCTCGTGAAAATGTCTTTTGTGAACGAGCGTAAGAAGTCGAATTCATCATGAAGGAAATCGCGTGTCTTGTTTTTCCATTCATCAGTTGAGTACAACTCTTCGACATGCCGCATATAGGCTTTTTCCAAACGGTTTATTACGTCGTTTGCGCCTTCCGGGTTCTTTTTATATAGATAGTCGGATATTTCAACCAATGAATTCGTCGTGCCCGACATAGCGGAAAGCACAACAATCACAGGTTCGTTGCTGTTTGTTATTAAAGAAGCCACACTCTTAATCCGTTCAGGAGAACCTACGGAAGTACCTCCAAATTTCATTACCTTCATAGCTCTTGTATTTTTTTTCTGTTTTTTATTCTGTTATGATATGATTGAGTTTATTCTTCGTCCTGCAAGCTCATTTTGTTATATGTGCTTGTGATATCGTTTATCGCTTTGTTGTCACATTTGTAGACAATTCCCGGATATTTGTCTAACATGGGCAGATTGTGCGTTGACATCACGACAGCCGTTCCTGTAAGGCTGATTTGCTTGAGCAGGCTTACGATGTTGTCTGCTGTTTCAGGGTCAAGATTGCCTGTCGGCTCGTCGGCGATTATTATCTTAGGTTTGTTCAATATCGCACGGGCTATGGCGATGCGCTGTTGTTCTCCGCCAGAAAGTTCGTATGGCATCTTAAGCTGCTTGTCCGACATTCCTACGGCCTCGAGCACTTCGTCAATGCGTTCGCTGATTTCTTTTTTGTTTTTCCAGCCGGTGGCTTTCAATACAAATTGCAGGTTTTTATGTACGTTGCGGTCGTGCAATAGTTGGAAATCCTGGAAGATGATGCCGAGTTCTTTGCGTAAGGACGGTATTTCCTTGCGCTTTATCTTCAGCAGGTTGCGTTCAAGTATTACAGCCTTTTCTCCGCTGCGTATGTCAAGTTCGCAATAAAGCGTCTTGAGCAGGCTGCTTTTTCCAGAACCTACATGGCCTATTATGTAAATAAATTCGCCTTCGTCTACTTGGAAGTTTACATTTTCAAGCACGCACACGTCGTCTTGATAGATACTTACGTTTTTATATTCTATAAACATAATGTCTTGATTTTACACAAAATTCAATGCTTATGCCAAGTGGGTGTGTGGCGTTTCTGTAATTCTTCTGCAATGCGTTCGATGCGTATACCTTTTTCAGTTAGCATGACGATAAGATGGTAAAACATGTCTGAAGCTTCGTAAATCAAGCGTTCGTTGCTGCCGTTTACAGCCTCAATGACAGTTTCAAGTGCTTCTTCTCCGACTTTTTGCGCCATCCTGTTGATGCCGTCCTTGAACAAACTTGTGGTATAAGACCCTTCGGGCATTTCCTCACGGCGCTTTTCTATGAAGTCTTGCAGTGTTGAAAGGAATGCCAATGGATTAGGTGTATTGCTTTCGTTCCAGCAAGTGTCTGCTCCGGTATGGCATACCGGGCCGTCAGGTATTGCTTTTATTAACAATGTGTCATTGTCGCAGTCACATTTTACACTGACCACATTCAGGTAGTTTCCTGATGTTTCGCCTTTCGTCCAAAGGCATTTCCTGCTTCTGCTATAAAACGTGACTTTCTTGGTTGACAGAGTCTTTTGCAAAGCCTCTTCGTTCATAAAACCGAGCATCAGGACTTTCAAAGTCCTGTTATCCTGTATTATGGCCGGCACCAGTCCGTTCATCTTCTCAAAATCAATTTCCATATCCATTTTCTTAATCGTTCACAACCTTACGTTTATTCCTTCGTCACGCAAATATTGCTTCAGTTCTGCAATGTCAATTTCTCCAAAATGGAATACGCTGGCTGCTAAGGCAGCGTCTGCTTTGCCTTTGGTGAAAGCATCTTTGAAATGTTCTTTTTCCCCGGCTCCTCCGCTTGCTATGATTGGAATGCCCAGCTCGTCAGATAATTTTGCGAGGGCTTCGTTTGCATATCCGTCTTTAACCCCGTCGTGGTTCATACTTGTGAAAAGTATTTCTCCGGCACCACGGTCTTCCGCTTCTTTCGCCCAATCGAACAGGTCGCGGCCGGTAGGCACGCGGCCTCCGTTTAGAAAGCACGTCCACCGTCTGTCGTTATATTCTGCATCAATGGCGCATACACATACTTGTGAGCCGAACCTTTTTGCAATTTCGTCAATAAGATTGGGATTGCGTAAAGCCGCACTGTTCACACTTATTTTGTCCGCACCGGCATACAGCAACCTCTCGACATCGTTTATGTCGTTTATTCCGCCACCAACGGTAAACGGGATGTTTATCGCTTCAGCTACATGGCTGACTACATCGGTAAATGTTTTGCGCCCTTCGCTGCTGGCTGTTATGTCAAGGTACACCAGTTCGTCGGCCCCGGCATCACTATAAGCCTTGCCGAGTTCCACCGGATTACCAACATTGCGTAAATTTACGAAGTTGGTTCCTTTTACCGTTTGTCCGTCCTTAACGTCGAGACAGGGGATAATTCTTTTTGCCAACCCTCTTGCCATAGCTTTTTGCATGATTAAACATGACGTTTTTCACCGTCTTGACATCCGGCTATTTCCATTACCAAATTCTTTATGTCAATGTTGCCTTCGTAAATGGCTTTGCCGAATACGACGGAAGGTACGCCGTCACGGTCAAGGCGCTTTATGTCATCGACGCACGAGACGCCTCCGCTTGCTATAAGGTTGATGCCTGGGAATGCGGTCATTATTTCCTTGTACAACGCGAATGAAGGGCCTTGCAGCATGCCATCCTTTGAAATGTCGGTACAAAGTACATTCCTGACGCCTATTGAAACATAATATTCAAGAAAGGCGATGAGGCTTTCCGACGTATCTTCATTCCATCCGTTAATGCTTATGTTGCCGTTGCGGACATCGGCTCCGAGTATTATACGGTCAGGGCCGAACTTGTCGAGCCATTTCTTGAACAATTCTTTTTGTGTGACGGCCACCGAACCTATAGTCACCATAGATGCTCCGCAGGCAAACGCTTTTTCAATATCTTCGTCTGTCTTTATGCCTCCACCGAAGTCAACGGCAAGATTTGTGCTGGCGGTAATCCTCTTGAGCGTGTCAAGATTGACAACATGCTTCGACTTGGCTCCGTCAAGGTCTACTACATGCAGCCGCCTTATTCCTGCCGCTTCGAATGTCTTTGCTGTCTCGACGGGCGAGCTTGAATAAACGGTTTGCGTGTTGTAGTCGCCTTTGGTCAGGCGGACACACTTGCCATCCATAATATCTATTGCCGGTATAAGTTCTATCATATCGCTTCGGTTCTAAAGCTTTATATTTCAAGGAAATTGCGCAAAATAGCCTCACCCACGCTTCCACTCTTTTCCGGGTGAAACTGCGTGGCATAGAAATTGTCTTTTTGCATTGCTGCGCTGTATGGAAGTATGTAATCTGACTTTGCCGTAGTGAAACTGCATACTGGCACGTAATAGCTGTGTACGAAATATACGTATTCGCCGTCAGGCATGCCTTTGAACAGTGGTGACTTCAGGTCGTACAAAGAGTTCCATCCCATAGCCGGGATTTTGTCTTCGTGACGGGATGCCTTGAACTTGAAGACATCGGCGTCAAACACTCCAAGGCAATCCGTATCGCCTTCTTCAGAATGTCTGCATAGCAACTGTTGGCCGATGCATATACCGAGAACGGGCTGGCGCAGGTTCTTTATTACTTTGTCAAGTCCGTGCCTGCGCAGATAAGACATAGCATTTGCAGCCTCGCCCTGGCCGGGGAACACAACTTTGTCGGCTGACGCTATCCGTTCCTTATCGTCGGTAAGTACAGGCTCTACGCCTAATCTCCGTAAAGCGTTTACAACGCTGTACACATTGCCTGCATTGTATTTTATGACAGCTACTTCCATTTTGTGCTTGACGATTTGCCAGCTTTAGCTTTGCAGCACACGCTTGTCCGTGTGGTCGGAGCTTGCCTTTCAGGCTGCAATTGGCGTTATGCCAATCTGCAATTGCCGTCAGCTGAATATTATCGTTTTGTTGTTGTATGTCAAAATCTTGCGTTCGATATGTTTTGTTACGGCACGGCTCAATACGATTTTCTCCAAGTCGCGGCCTTTCAGCACGAGGCTTTCAGGCGTGTCTTTATGCGTTATGCGCACAACGTCTTGCTCGATTATAGGCCCTGCGTCAAGCTCCATTGTCACATAATGGCTTGTCGCACCAATGATTTTCACGCCCCTTTCCCATGCCTGGTGGTAAGGTTTTGCCCCTATGAATGCAGGTAGGAACGAGTGGTGTATGTTGATTATGTGGTGTGGATATTCGCTTATCAGTTTGTCGCTGATTATCTGCATGTACCGGGCGAGCACAATGAATGTCACCTTTTCCTTTTTCAGCAGTTCCATTTCTGCCTGTTCCACTTCCGCCTTGTTTGAATGCTCCTTGTTTATAGGCCATACATAGTACGGAATGCCAAACTGGTCGGCAACGTAGCGCAAATCTTCATGGTTGCTTATGATGCATGGGATTTCCACATTCCATTCGCCGGCATTGTAACGTGCAAGCAGGTCGTACAGGCAATGGCTCATCTTGCTGACGAATATTGCCATGCGCGGCTTCACGTCGCTGAAATACAGGCTGAACGTCATGTCGTATCGTTTGGCGTATAGGGTTTGGATGTAATCTTTCAGCTTTTCTCTTGGAATCATGAATCCGTCAAGTTCCCACTCCAGCCTCATGAAGAACATCCCATCCTGCCGGTCTACGTATTGGTCGAGATATACAATGTTTCCGTTATTGTCTGTTATGAACTTCGTTATTTCTGTTATAATGCCCTGTTTGTCAGGGCAGTGGAGTAGCAATACTGCGGTTGGTCTCATCTATTTCTATGGTAGTTGCATTTTGTTCGTATTTCAATTTGCAAAAATACTAAATAAGTTCGGATTGGCAACAATCTTTTATCCAAAAAAATATTTATAATTACAAAGTGAAATAGGATTGCCGTGTTTTTGTGTCTTTAAGACATTGAAGGATGTGCGGCCCGGCGCAAAAGGCAGGGATATGGCATCATGCGGTTTCAATATAAAATAAGAGCTGCAAGATATGTCGTCTTGCAGCTCTTTGTAGTGGATAGGGGAATCGAACCCCTATGCCAAGATTGAGAATCTTGTATCCTAACCGTTAGATGAATCCACCATATCAAATGTGTTATAAGTCCTCCAACTTATGCGGAAGCTGGGGGATTCGAACCCCCGGTACGATAAACTCGCACGGCAGTTTAGCAAACTGCTGGTTTCAGCCACTCACCCAAACTTCCTTTCCGGTTTATTGTACCGAAGCATTATCGCTCAAATGCGGTTGCAAAGGTAAGCATTTTTTTTGTTCCTGCAAATTTTTTGCGACAATATTTTTTATAAAATTTATCTTTTGTCCTTTTTGAGTGCGTTATCATGTGTTTCCACCTTATTATAATTAGTCGGAACCACGGCCGGAACGATGTAATGGGCGTTCGTCAGATATGGTGAAAAAGATGCAGGGCTTTAAAACAAAAAGAGGTTGTCTCACGACAACCAATCTTTTTATTAACCTTAATAATCTAATACCATGAAAAACACAGTGCAAAGGTATGGATTATTTTCAATCATGCAAAATATTATGCAAGAAAATGTGCTGTCATTAATATTTTTTAAAGTTGGCCCCTGCCCATTTATAGGATTTTGGCTTAATTATTGCTCTTAGCTCGTCTTTTTCTGTTTTGGAAGCCAACGGGATGCCGAGTTTATACGTTATGACATTTTCTTTTGGACTTATGTCGGCATAGACTGTCGCCGGTTCGAAATATCCGAGCAGTTCTTCAAACTTGTTTGCCTGCATGGTGTCGGGCCGTTGTGTAAAGGTTGCGGTCAGGTTTTCCGCATCTGAAAATTGTGGCAGTCCGAAGTTGTTGTCTATCAGTGACCAGTCGGTTGAATAAAATTTCACGTCGCTTTCCGATATTGGTGCCGTCATTGTTTTTACCATGCAGATAACTTGTGCCGTATCGTTTACTGGCAACAGTTTGATTTGCAGGGTTGCGCTTTCGTTCAATTTTATCCTGGCGAAATCGGTTCCCGACAGGTTGACTTCGGTAAAGCCGTTAAGTTCGTTTTTTATCTTAATGGTGTCTGTCTCGTTGGTGAACTTGCAAATCTCCTCGCGTTGTTCTTCGCCAATATATGGTATGATTGTTTCGGGCATGCTGCATAATGCGTCTTTTATTGTCACTTGCGCTGTAACTGCCGTCATGCTGCATGCCAACGCCATTGTCAGGATAAATCTTCTTTTCATGTTTTGCTTTTGTTGAAACGCTGTGTTTGCCTGTTTCCCCCGAAAGGCTTTGCCCCGGCAGCTTTTCGGCTGTATCTGTTTCGTTTTTTACGGGACGGGCTTTGGGGGTGGACTGTTTGTCGAATTTTCAGCTTGCAATATTACACTTTTATTTTGAATTTGCCAAATTAATGGCTGAATAACATGGCTTCGGTAGTGATGCAGGATGCCGTTATTGCAGTTCTTTGTAGCTGGGGATGCCGGACGTTTTCCGTTTGATGGCCTTTTGCATTCCGAAAGACCGTCTTTTATACGGCAAAAGGCCGCCTTTTAGGAGCTAAAAGACGGCCTTTTGCAAAGCGTTGTTTGTTATTGTATGTTGAGGCGGAGGTCAATGCCGAATTGTATTGGGTTGCCACGTTGTGCAAACCATGCGTCGTTGCCGCTGGCAGCGCTGCTGAACGCGAATGTGGCATAGTGCGTGTTGGTGGCGTTGCGGCACCATAGGCGTATGGAGGTGTCGGCGTATTGCAGTCCGAGATGCAGGTTGAGGATGGCGTACAGTGGCTGGCTCTCGGTGTTGGCGGCGTTCCAGTAGGTGCTGCCTTGCGCCGTCATGTCCGCGCCGAAGAGTGCTGCAAGCTTGCGTGACGATCCGAACGGCAGGCGCAGGTCGCACCGTGCAGAGAGCGTGTGGTGGGGAACGAAGGGAACGGAGTTGCCTTTATAGTCGATGTGTGAGCCGTCCTCGGCGGTTTCGGAATATTCGGTAAACTCGGCGTCGGTCAGCGCGTATGTCACTCCCCATTGCAGGCGGTTGTCTGCAAGGCTTCCGCGCAGCGCCGCTTCAATTCCCAAGCTGCGGCTGCGTCCTGCGTTTACCATCATCCGTCCGAAGCCGTATGCGTCGGCCATTACCGATAGCTGCTGGTTGCGCACCTGCATGTAATATGCGGCGAAGTCGGCCTGCATTGCCCAGCCCGGCAGGTTCAGGTGTGCGCCGAGTTCGTAATTCCAGCTCTCTTCGGGCTTGTATGATATGGTGCTGTTCACTTTCTTGTAGTCGTCGGCAGTGTGGGGAATGTCATAGCTGCCTTTCATTGCCTGTGCCGAATTTGCCGTAAGTTCTGATTGGAGTATGTCTGAGAACATCTGGATGTTGAATCCTCCGGCGCGGTATCCCTTGCTTACAGTGGCGTATATGTTGCTGCCGTTGTCTGACAATGTGGCTGTAAGTCCGATTTTCGGCAACAGCTGGCTGTACGAGTTGTGGCTTTTGCCGTTGAGTTTCGACGACAGGGTGTTTTCGGCCGCTGCTCCCATTACGTTGGCCGAGACGGTCATTGCCGCGCGTGTATCGTATTCAACGGCTACGCGGCTGTAGTCGTATCGCAGTCCGACGGTGGCCGTCAGGCGTGGCAACAGGCGTATGTTCGACTCGTGGAAGATGCCAATGTTCAGCTGTGGGGTGTGAAACAGTCCCGGCACCTGCATCTGTACGCCTGCCGATATTCCGCCTGCCTGTTCTATTGCAGAGGCGGCCATCTGGTCGGCTATTTGCTGCGGCATGCCTGCTGCGGCCATCTGCTCCGCCATTGCGGTGTGTATGGCTGAATACATGGCTGACTGTATGCCTGATGCGATTTTGTCGGTGAAGTCGGTGTCAAACGATACCGGGGCTTCGGTGCGCAGCCATTGGTGTGATGCATACAGGCCGCTGGTGTGTTGCCATGCCTCATCGGTGTTGCTCTTTATCGACAGCTCTTGCGTCAGGGCGTTGAGGGTCTGGCGTTGTGACAGGTGCATCAGGTCGAGTGGAAGATAGTCTTGGTCCATTGCCATGTTGTCGCGCAGGAACTGGTAGCTTGTCTGCGAGTTGACCTGCATTCCTTCGAGACGGTATGTCAGTCCTACTCCCGTATTGAGCATGTTGCGCCGGTAAGTGTTCGGACGGTTGCCGGAGGGGGATGATATGTGTCCGGTGCTTGTGTCGAGTTCGCCGTATGCGAATGCGTTTTGCGAGGTATATTGGTAGTCGGCTACGATGTTTGCTGTGAATTTTGTGTTGGGTTGGTAAACGAGTCGGGCCTTTGCTCCGGCCTCATCGTAGTTGTCGGCGCGCCTGCCTGTGGTTGAATTGCGGAAAAATCCGTTTTGTCCGTTGTAGAATGCTGCCACAGAGAAGGCCAGCTTGTCGCTCGGACGGTGGTAGTGTGCAAGCTCAATGTTCCTGTACAGGTGGCTTCCGAGCGAGAGCACGATGTCCGTTCCGTAGTATTTCATCGGGTCTTTGGAGTAAAGGCGGACAATGCCGCCTTCCGAGTTCATGCCGTACAGCGTACCTTGTGGGCCGCGAAGAACGTCGATGCGGTCCATTTGGTAAGTGTGGAAGTTGTACGAGCATTTGTTGACGAGCGGTATGCCGTCACTGTAAATGCCTACGGCCGGATTGTCAACCCTCGACCCTATGCCGCGGACGTATGCCGAGGCGGTAAGCCGCGAGCCGTAGGCCGGCATGGAGAACGACGGTACGTATGAGCTTAGTGCCGACAGACTGTTTATGCCGAGGCGGTTAAGGTCGCCTCCGGTGAACACCGTCGAACTTAACGGCTGTTGCCTTAGGCGTGCAACTTCCTTGGGTTGTGATACTATTATGACCTCGTCGAGGTCGTAAACGCGTGATGTGTCTGCGGCGGCTTTGCTTATGTTTGTAGGTTCTGCGGCAGCACTTCCGTATTCGTTAGTCGTGTGTGCAGCGGCCGTGCATACGGCCATGGCAATTATGATGGTTGTTGTCATTATCCTGATACGGGCTTTTGGGTTTAATGCCTGCAAAGGTAGTGACAATCGGCGAGTCGTGCAATCATCATTTATGTGTATTTTTATACAGCGTGCCAAACCGCTTGAAATATGTCCACACAGCGTACACGGCGTAGGCGATGAACAGCGGGTAGCCGATGTAATATAAGGTGGCGAAGGTGAATACGATGTAGTTCATCGCGCATACGGCGGCCAGGCCGCAAAGGTAAAGCAGCGCGTCGGCAGGCGGCAGGATGTTGCGCACTACGTCGATGGCGGCAAGCGCAATTATTACCATAGCCCATACGCACGCAAGGAACACGCCTAATGCCGGCGGTACGATGAGCGGATTGAGCGTCGGGTGGTAGTAGAAATGCTCCCAGATGTCGTCGGCAAACAGCCGCAGGCTGGCGTACACCACAGCTCCGGCGGCCACAGTGAGTGCCAGCAGTGTGGGGTAGAGGGTGGGTATGTCGTTAAGGTGCACTATGTGTGCTTTCCGTTTTGTGGCGGTGCGCAGCAGGTAGACAACGGCAATGACGCAGATTACCGTCAGGAACATTACAAGGTGTACGTCGGAGAATGTCTTTATGAACTGTGATATGGGGTCGTCGGGCACAACTGACGAGAGCAGGGTCTGCTCGTGCAGCCATCCGATGGTTTGCTGGTCGCGTGCTATCTGCACCCATACGCTGTCCACGCTGTCGTTGGGCAGTATGCGTATCTCGGCCACGGCTACGTGGTTGCCTTCGTAGACGGCCAGCGTGTCGGTGTGCATGCGTGTCAAAACCTCTTCCGGCTGCTGTTTTACCATGATTATGGAGTCGGCCTTCACCACGAAGTTGTAGCTTTGGCCGTAATGCCTGCGTATGGTATTAGAGTCGGCGGTGGCGGTGTCGGCGGCCATGTATTGCGCCCATGCACTATTGCGCTGGTAGCCGTGGCAGCTTGAAAGCACGGTCACGGCCATTATGGCGAGTATGGTTGCGGTGGCGAGCAGGCTGTTTTTTTTGTGTGTAGTGTTCATTTCAGTCGGCGTATATGTTCATTTGGCATTGCTTGCAGTCAAACTCCACGCTGAACGTCCTGCCGTTGTCCATGCGCAGCCTGAGCGGTTCGCGCCATTGCGGTGGAGTGCCTCCGTGGCGCAGGCAGTGGCCCAATGCGCGGCGCAGGCAGTGTCGGCATTGCATGATTTGCGGCCTTTGCGGCTTCTGAAGTTCGAAGGCAGGAGTGTCGATGGTCGTTCCTTCGTTGCGGTATAGCTGCCGCGCCTCGCTGTTTGCTATGTTGTAATTGTACTGCGTTGCGGCAGGATATTCGTTGCGTGCAATCTTTTCAAGTTCCGACGTGTCGTTCTGCGGTTTGTACGAGCGGTCTTTTTCGCTTATTGCCTGTTGCAGCTTGTCGGCGGCCTGTCGGCGTATTCCGGCCAATATGCTGGCCGGAACGAAGCGGTGAGGCTCTTCGGGCACGGTTGAGAACGCCGTACATTCAAACGGAGTGTTGCCGAGCCGCTCCATCTGGCGGCGCATATATTCCTTTTGCGGCTTCTCCGCCTGTTGCGCATCAATCAGCTCTTCCACTTCCACCCGTGTCCCGTCTTCGGCTGTGAAAACGGCTTTCAGTCCGTCGGCAGTCTCCTCAATGTTTATGCTTACGGCTATCTTGCGCTTGGCTGAAGGCTTGGCAAGCAGTGTTTCAAAAGCCTTGTCGTGGTTTCTGAACAGCTCCATGCCTTTGCGCAGCCCCTGTGGAATGTTTAAGGGATATATCTTGTTGCCTTCGGCGCGGTTCACACGGAAGCCGCACAGCTCCTTGCCGTTGAAGAAACACAGTCCGTCGCCGTTGGTAAACGCCGCTGTTCCGGCTACGGTGATGTGTCCTGCGCCAACGTCTTTTACCGTGCCGACGCTCTGTCCTATGGCTTTCGGCGTGCCGGGTGACCATATCCTGCTGCCGGCTTCGTGCATGAAGTAGTCGGTGTAGCCGCGGTTAAACGTGCGGTTGATGTCGGGCTTGAACGTGTAGCTGCACCGTCCGAGCGACGCGCGGCGGTAACGGTCGGGATGCCGGGCCACGAGTTTGTCAAGCTCTTCGCTGTATGCGGCGGTTATGTTCTTGACGTATGCAACATCTTTGAGCCTTCCTTCTATCTTGAACGATGTTACTCCGGCGTCGGCCAACTGCTCTATCCATTTCATGCGGCTCATGTCTTTGAGTGAAAGCAGGTGCTTTCCGCGCTCTATGGCTTTGCCGTCGGCATCAATAAGGTCGAACTTCAACCTGCAGAACTGGGCGCACTCGCCTCTGTTGGCACTGCGCTTGAAGCAGTATTGAGAGGCGTAGCACAGTCCTGAATACGACACGCACAGTGCTCCGTGTACAAAACATTCCAACTGCACCGACGGCACTGCTTGATGGATGTGCCGTATGTCGTCGAGCGATAGCTCGCGTGCCAGCACTACGCGGCTGAAACCGTTGAGCGCGAGCCACGCCGTCTTTTCCGCCGTGCGGTTGTCGGTCTGCGTGCTTGCGTGCAGCTCCATGCCGTATCGTGGCATTTGCAGCAGGGCCATGTCCTGTGCCAGTATGGCATCTACACCGGCGTCGGCGAGCCTGCGCAGCAGTTCGCGTGTGGCCGTCAGTTCGTCTTCGTAAACGATGGTGTTCACTGTTACGTACACGCGCGCGCCGAACTGGTGGGCGTAGCGGCAAAGCTCCGCAATGTCGCTGACGCTGTTGCCGGCGGCGGCACGTGCTCCTCCGCTTTCCGCACCTATGTAAACGGCATCGGCTCCGTGGTCGATGGCAGCAATGCCACACTCAAGATTTTTTGCAGGCGATAACAGTTCCAATGTTTGCATGTGTCAACTTAGTTTAAAGGTGAGGAGGTGAGAAGGTGAAAAGGTGAGAAAAATCCCCAATGTTTTAGTGATAATGGATTTTTATTGTTCATCTCTCACCTTTTCACCTCCTCACCTTCTCACTTTTATTTGATTTTCTCAATATCATACGGCGTTGTCTGGTAAACATAGTAGTTAAGCCAGTTGGTGAAGAACAGGTTGGCGTGTGCGCGCCACCTTACCAACGGTCCGAGTTGCGGATTGTCGTCGCGGTAGTAGTTCACGGGTACGTCAACGTCGTCACGTTTGCCCATGTCGCGGCGGTACTCCTTGTCGAGCGTGTCGCGCGTGTATTCAAGATGGCCCGTGATGAAGAACTCGCGCCCCTCGCGCGCCATGCAGACGCCCACGCCGCTTATGGGCGACTGGGCGATGATGCGCAGCTCCTTGTGCCGGGCTATGTCGCCTGCGGTCACCTCCGAGTGCCTGCTCTGCGGCATGTAGAAGTAGTCGTCGAAGCCGCGGAAGATGGGCAGCAGCGGATCCTCGATGAACTGGCGGAACACGCCGAACATCTTTCTTTCAAGCATCCGCTTCTCCACGCCGTAGTGGAAGTACAGTCCGGCCTGCGCCGCCCAGCAGATGTAGAGCGTGCTGTACACATGTGTCCGCGCCCATGTGAATATCTCAGTCAGTTCCGGCCAGTAGTTCACGTCCTCAAAGCGCAGGTGTTCTACGGGCGCGCCGGTAACTATCATGCCGTCAAACTTCATTCCGCACAGCTCGTCGAAGCTCTTGTAGAATGCCATCATGTGCTCCACCGGAGTGTTCTTCGGCGTGTGGCTTTTCAGCTTCATGAACGTAACGTCTATTTGCAGCGGAGTGTTCGACAACACACGTATCAGGTCTGTCTCCGTCGTTATCTTCAGAGGCATGAGGTTGAGTATTACTATGCGCAGCGGACGGATGTCCTGTGCGTGGGCGCGTGACGAGTCCATAACGAATATGTTTTCGCTCTTCAGCGCCTCGATGGCAGGTAGTCCGTCAGGTATCCTTAATGGCATTCTTTCTCCTTTCTTCTGTTTATATGGGTACAGCTTGTGTTCTAAGATACTGCAAAAGTACAAAAAAATCCGCAAGCAGGGCTTGCCGTGTGCAGAAAAAGCATGCGGCGCGGTACACATTGAAAATCAGCGTATTGCTAAAAGGTCATCTTTTAGACTGTGAAAGATGACCTTTTACGTTGTAAAAAGCCACCTTTTGCAACATAAAACGTGGCCTTTTAGCTACGGATAAATTTGTATCGGAAAACGGCTGGTGAACCTGTTTCTTATATAACAGAAAACAAAAAATGCGTTTCATCCGTCACCTGCCACGTCAGGGTGTAATACTCTGATTGTCAGCGTTATATGCTGTGACAGATGAAGATACTTCATCCGTCACAACCGTCACGGTATTGCCTGTGACAGATGGGTATGACGGTTGCACCTTTTCATCTGTCACATCGTAATCAATTGTCAATCAATGTGCTATGCCCAGATGTGACAGGTGACGGATGATTTGTGTTTTTCTTTTCTATCATGAGATTGTTGGCTATTTTTTCGGCAGGTTAAATAAAATCAGTGTATTTCTCTTTTATGTATTGTTAAAAACAAATGTAGGGTGGTTTTAATTTAAACTATAATAAGTGGAAATGCAGAAGCAAATGAACAAAATCGATATGACAACAATGATGGAAGCATTTATAATTTTATTTATTACTGTGATTAGTTTTGGATGTTTGCCAAGTGCTATTTTTGCAAAAAGCATTAATAGCCGAACAAACAATCCATATAATGGATATAAAAATACGAATATTGTCAATTCAGAATTATAATTGCCGGTTATAAAAGTGGAAATATAGAATGCACCTATGTATAAAAAATACGGAATGATGACGTCGCTTAAGTAAAATTCCAAATTGTATATGTAATTCCTATTTCTTAAATCAATGTTTATTGAGTTTATTGTCTTTCCCCATTTAATAGTAATCATATAATGATATAAGTAGAAAGTCAATGCAAATATAAACAGCCAATTTACATATTCAGATTGATCTCCATGTCCGAGATTTACACCTGAGAAAATAAAAAAGCCTTCAATTGCGATTTCAAGAAAGAACATTATGAAAAAGAACCTTACTCCTTGTAATGTTCCTTTCCAAAAACTTTTAATTATTGATTTTGCCCGTGTTTTCATGTTTATATATATGATACTAATGGTTCTGTAGCTATACGGTATCTCTTACCTTTGTAGATAAGTATCTTTCTTACTTGTGCTGTCATAGTTTCATTCCTCCCATTTTATTAAGTCTCTTGATAGTTTTATCATTTGGGGTTCGCCTCGTTTGCCGGTAACAAAATAGTTTTCGGCAAGTCCTTCATGGAATTTAAGCAAGAATGCCTCCCTTATTTTTGCACATTTCTCGTTGATTGAGTTGTTAAGAGGGTCTGTGGCGTTTACAATACTTTTCAGTTTTTGCAAATATACCCAAAATACCTAATCCCTTTCTTTTCCTCCGCCGAAAACAAAACTAATACATGACATTATTGTTGTAATCCACCACCAAACATTGTACGCCGTCGTGTAATAATTTGCTTTATACAGAGTGTCGCCAAACCAACTTCTTATCAGGTTGGGAATAAAGAACATTCCGTGCCAAATTCCGTAATACCATGAATATGTCTTTTCGGGATTGATGTCGCAAAACAGCCAGCCAATGAGGCACATCACGGCAATATAAATATATAATCTTGTTAAACAACAGCCCATAAATTTATTCTCTTTTGTTTTCAGTGAAAAATAAAACTATTAGCAAAATTGCTACAATTACATCAACGATATTCCAAATCGTCCGGCCTAACGCAATTTTTATGAATGGTTGAAATAATAACGCCAAAGCTCCGAAGGTAACTGCAAGTTCTTTTTTATTTTTCGAATAATAGTCTAATGCTAAAACTGCGAAAACTACCATTGCAGCCCAACGAACAAGCATATAATATCCATACGGTAAAGGTGCAAGGCATAAAAGCAGCATTGCTGCAAGAATGAAAGTGATGTATTTCGTCATTTTATAGATTTGATTATTGTCTTAACTAACCATGAATAGTGTTCACAAAAAGGCCCTAAAAACTCACAAAGTTCATATGTTGGTATTTCGCTGAGCTTCTTCTCTGTTGTTTCTTCGTCAAAAACTAGTAGGGGATGTGCAACGATACATAAATACATATAAGCTGGTAAGAATTGTTTGGTTTGAGGATAATCAGAGTGTATCAACCCCATTACATCATGCTCCCATCCTTCTTCTCGGAAAATATATGTCATCATATATTTTTTTTCGACTGGTAATCCTAATTTCAGCGCTGTTTGCTTTAAATATTCTTCTATCTTATTCTGCATTAACTTGTAATCAATATTGATATGTTGTTCTTTCATAAGCATTGTGCCAACCCATATATCAAACATTGCTATCTCAAATCTTCCTTCTTGTGAAATAGGAAAATCAATATTGTACATACCCTTTTCTGCAACTGTAAAGACCGATTTTAAGGAATGATTAATATTATCAGATTTTTTTGAATGATTTGAATAATTTTCTTTTTGTTTTCTTATGCGTTTTATCTTATGATTTATAATTATGAACATGATGAATAAGATAATAAGTGTTGTGATTGAGATAAGATAAAAAAATTCCATATGAAATAAATTTTGTTGTCCTAAACTCACCAAATAGACAAATTAATAAATTATTAGATTGTCGTATATACAAATAAAAGCGTGGGAGTTCTTACTGTTCGCCCGTCCACGCTTCGAGGCCTTCGCATTGCCCGGTATAGTAGAACGAGCAACGCAGAGACCCCACGCCGGATATGTTTATGCCACAAATGCCGATGCCTGTGAGGGTATACGGACGTAATGATGGCATTGATAAACATACCATGCAGGGCATCTACTGTTGCCTTGTTCTTGACTATACCTGAAAGTTGCGAAGTTTCGAAGCGTCAAGACAAAGCGTTTAGTAAACGCCTTTTTTCATATACAGCCGCCGTCCGTGTATAGTTTTTGGTAAACTGATATTTGGATAGCAACACGGCAAATATACAGACTTTTAGCAACATTTGCAAGGTTTTGCTTGAAAAGTTGCAGGGAGTCCAGACTTTTGCCGGATATGAAACAGGCAACAGTAGATTATTGTTCTGTATTCTTGTGTATTGTGATTGTTTCCTTCATTTTTTATCTCTATTTTGTTGACTTTGCAAAGTTATATCTTTTGTTTTAAGATGTAAAGAAAAAATATTCTGCAAGCCTTGTAAAATGCAATATTTTGCCAAACGGCTGATTTTCATTAATTTTGCACGTGTGAATTGATTTTTTACTTTTATTTTTTAGTTCAGATTATGTCAAGCGGTTTTACGTTCAAGCGTTTTACGGTGAGCCATGCCAAGTGTGCCATGAAGGTTGGTACTGACGGAGTGCTGTTAGGGGCGTGGGCGCACGGCGGACGGCGTATATTGGATGTTGGTACAGGTTCGGGGCTTGTCGCGCTGATGATGGCGCAGCGGTTTGTCGATGCCGAGGTGACGGCTATTGACATTGAGCCGGGGGCGTGCTTGCAGGCTCGCGAGAATGTGGCGGCATCGTCGTTTGCTGATAGGGTGAGTGTTGTCGAAGCACCATTGCAGACGTTTCGGGGTGGTGAATATGACGCCATAGTGTGCAATCCGCCGTTTTACGCTGGAACATTGGGCAGCAAGACGGCGGCGAGGACGATGGCGCGCAGCGCGGCCACTCTGCCTTTTGCCGACCTGTTCAGCCATGCGGCGCGGCTGTTGGCTTGTGATGGCGAGTTGTCGGTAGTCATTCCGTCGAACTTGCGCCACGAGTTCGATATCGAGGCGGCTCTTTCCGGGTTGTATCCCCGTCGCGCGTGCAGCATACGCACTGTGCCGCACAAGCCTGTCAGTCGCTGTCTGTTAGCATACGGCACAAGTCCGGCTACGGAGGTTGAGGAGAGCGAAGAATGCCTGAACAATGCCGACATGACACGCTCGCCGTGGTATTCGTGCCTTACCGAAGAATTTTACCTGTAACTAAAAGGTAAAAAAGTAGAAAAGTAAAAAGGTAAAAAAGTAGAAAGATATACACATAGCTCCCTTTGTCTTTTTACCTTTTTACTTTTTTTCGAGTTTCTTCAGCCGCCTTTTTGCTTCGGGAATGTCGGGGCACAGTTCAAGTGCCTTGCGGTAGTTGGCGGCTGCGGCTTCTGGCATGTGTTCACGCTCACATTCCTTGCCCAGCATGACGTATTCAACGGCGAGCTTTTTCAGGAAAGCGCGTTGGCGGTCAAGTTCGTCGCGCAGGCGTTTGTTTTCGCGGTTAAGGGTATTGATGATGCCGAGTTTGCGGCGGATTAGCCGCTTGGCGGCAGGTTTTTCTATATCGTAGCGGTGGTGGATGGCGCGGAAGAAGGCGGAGAGGAAGGTGTCGAAGTCGCCACGGTCGAAGGCTTGGGCAGCGTCGTGGTATTCCTTGTCGGCGGCCGACTCTTTCAGCGCGCCGCCAATTAGCGAGGCGTCGTTGAAAGTAAGGGCAAACCGCTTGATTTCCGGGCGCACGAATACGTCGTCACGGCGCAGGGGCGTGGCGAGGCTGATGCCTCCGAGCGAGGTGCAGCGCGACAGGGCTACGTATGCCTGGCCTGCGGCGAACACTCCGCCGGTGAAGTCGATGTTGACGCGGTTGAATGTAAGTCCTTGGCTTTTGTGTACGGTAATGGCCCATGCCAACCGTATGGGAAACTGCACGTAGCTGCCAATCTCTTCCTCCTCTATTTTCTTCTCCGTTTCGTTGAAGCGGTAACGCATGTTGCTCCACCGTTCGCGGCGCACGTCATACTCGTTGCCGTCTTCTGTAACTATGTACAGCACGCCCTCTGTCTCGTCAATTCCTTCGATTACACCGAGCGTGCCGTTTACCCAGCGTCGGTCGATGTCGTTCTTGATGAAGATTATCTGCGCTCCGGCCTTCACTTCAAGTTCTACAGGTGTTGGCAGACTGCTGTCTGGAAATTCGCCTGTTACTTCGCCGGTGAATGTCACGGACTTGCCGGGCAACTTGTCGAGCTGCTGCTCGTTGATGTAGTCAACAGTGTCACGGCGTGTAGATAGTGTGATTGCAAGGCCGCCGGTGGAGGTGTCTAATTTGCCGCCCACACGTGTGTTGAGCGTGCGCAAGTCGTTGTCGGTGGCGTCGCTCGTGCGGATATGGTCGAGGATGGAGATGAAGGCCGGGTCAGTCTGGCGGTAAACCTTGTTCAGCTCTATGCTGACAAGGCGCATCTCACGCCATACCCGTGCGCCGAAGAAAAAAGTAGTGGGGTAGTAAGGATGCAGCATACGCCGCTCGTCTTCCTTTAGCACCGGTTCAAGCTGATACATGTCGCCGACGAGCAAAAGCTGCTTGCCACCGAACGGCTGGCGCATGTTGCGTGAATATACGCGCAGTATCTTGTCGATAAAGTCGATGACATCGGCGCGCACCATGCTGATTTCATCGATGACAATCAGCTCCACTTCACGCAGCAGTTTGCGCTTCTCGGAGGTGTATTTCATCGTTGAGCGCAGGTTGCGCACGGAGTAGCGTGTGTCATCTGGAAGAAGGGGATGGAACGGCAGTTTGAAGAAACTATGCAGGGTTGAGCCTCCGGCGTTGATTGCGGCAATGCCGGTAGGGGCCAGTATTACGTGTTTCTTCTTTGTGGTGGCGCAGATATGCCGCAGGAAGGTGGATTTGCCGGTGCCGGCCCTTCCTGTGAGGAACAGCGAACGGTGTGTGTATTGTATTATTTGCAGAGCCTGTTGCAGCTCAGGATTGTCGAGGTCGGGCATCTTTTTGAAAGGTAAAAAAGTAAAAAGGTGAAAAATGTGAGGAGGTGAAAAAGTAGAAGGGTAAAAATCAGGAAGGCTATGAGTAGAGTTTTACTTCTTTACCTTTTTGCTCTTTTACCTTTTTACTTTTTCACATCCTCATCTTTTCACCCTTTACATGTCTTCAAGCCTTATTTCTTCTTCGTGCGGCTTGGTAGCATTTTGTGAGCTGCCTTTGTTGTCTTCCTGTTTCTTCGGCTGGTTGCTTTCAATATTAATGGCGTTTCCGATTACCATCTTCTCGAGAGCGTTCATGGGATGCCCGGCTTTTTCCGCAGCAATGGAGTCGGCGATAGCGGCACTGTCAACTGCGGCAGTGTCTTTCCTTGTGGGATAGTAGCTGTCGCACATGTACATCGAGCGCGTAATGTCGTCGTCAATCGGTTTGTGGAAACGGCCGTGGTATTTTCTGAAGTCAGGGTCGCTCATGAGAGACTTGAGGAAATAACCACAAATGGGCAGGGCGGTGCGGCTGCCTTGGCCTAACGCACCGGTGCGGAAATGTATGCTACGGTATTCGCCGCCAACCCATGCTCCGACTACGATGTTGGGGCTTACGCCCATGAACCATGCGTCGGAGTGGTTGTTGGATGTGCCTGTCTTGCCGCCGAAGTCAGTGTCGGGTGCGGCGTTGACGTAGCCCCACAGGCTTTGAGATGTGCCGCCCGGCTCGCGCATTCCACCCATGAGCAACTGCTGCATGAAGAAAGCGCTTTTATATGGGATAACTTGTTTTGCTTCGGTTTCTGCAGTGTACACCTCGTTACCTTCCTTATCGACAATCCTTGTTACAAGTACTGGGCCGATGTGCTTGCCGTCGTTGGCTACGGTGCAGTATGCGTTGACCATTTCAAGCAGGTTGACGTCTGACGAACCGAGGGCGAGCGACGGTTGTTCGTCAAGCGGACTGGTAATGCCCATGTCATGTGCCGTCTTGGCAATGTTCTTGATGCCCATCTCCTGTCCGAGCCTCACAGCAACAGAGTTGATGCTTCGGGCGAAAGCTCCCTTCAAGGGAATAGAGTCGCCGCTGAAATGTCCGTCGGCGTTGGTAGGCGTCCAAGTTGTCATCTCATGCTTTTTAGCGTCGTACACATCCATGCGGATGTATTCGTCGCGGCGCTTGTCACATGGCGTAAGGCCTTGGTTCATGGCTTCTGTGTAAACGAAGAGCTTGAACGTTGAGCCGGGCTGGCGCATGGCTGTTACCTTGTCGTATTTCCATGAGTTGAAGTCAATGTCGCCGACCCACGCCTTGACGTGCCCGGTCTGCGGCTCCATAGCCACGAACGAGCAGTGCATGAACTTCACCATGTAGCGTATGGAGTCGAGGGTGCTCATTTCCTTTTCTATCGTTCCCTTTTCATAGTCGAACAGTTTTACCTTGTGTGGCTTGTTTAGGTAGTAGGTCACAGAGTCGGGCTGGTCGGGGAAACGTTGTACAAGCATCTTGTATGCCGGTTGCCTTTTGGCAATGTCTTCGATGAAGTTTGGTATAACCTGATGGTTCTCGTCACGCCACGGGTCTTGCCCTGCCCAGTGGCGGTCAAAGTTGCGCTGCACCTGGCGCATTTGCTTGCGTGCCGCTTCTTCAGCGTACTTTTGCATGCGCGTGTCAATGGTGGTGTATATCTTCAGTCCGCTGCTGTACAGGTCGTAGCCATTTTCCTTGCACCAGTCCTTGAGATAGTCGGCTACGGCTTCGCGGAAGTATTTTGCCTGACCGTCATAATTGCTTTCTACGCTGTAGTCGAGCTTTATGGGTATGGCGCTTATTGAGTCGTATTCTGTGCGGCTGATATCCCCGTGCGTCATCATGTTGTGCAGCACGGTGTTGCGGCGAACAAGACTGTTGTCGGGATGGCTGATAGGGTTGTAGTATGTTGTTGCTTTCAGCATGCCTACAAGTACGGCGGCCTGTTCGGCGGTAATGTCGGTCGGCGTGGTGTTGAAATAAGTCTTGCAAGCCGTCTTTATGCCGAATGCGTTTGAGCCGAAGTCTACGGTATTTGCATACATCGTCAGGATTTCACGCTTGTCGTAAAGCATCTCAAGTTTGGTGGCGATAATCCATTCCTTGCTCTTCATGATGAGCATCCGCACACCCGGAATATGACCGAGCAGTCCGGTAGAGTACTGTGTCCTGACACGGAACATGTTTTTTGCCAACTGTTGTGTTATTGTTGACGCTCCGCGTGCATCACGGCCTGCGATGACATCTTTCAGTACGGCGAACATTCCTATAGGGTCAACTCCCCGATGCTTGTAGAAGCGTTCGTCTTCGGTGTCAATCAGTGCTTTCCAAAACACGGGATTGACTTCTTCATATTTTACAGGGGTGCGGTTTTCGCTGAAGTATTTTCCAATGAGGACACCGTCGGCACTGTAAATTTCAGAAGCTTCGCTCGTTGTGGGCTTCTTGATTTGTGCAAATCCTGGAGACTTGCCGAAAAGCCATAGGAAATTAATGTCCACCATGCCTAAATATATAATGAAAAGGACTATGAGGGACACTATTGCTGCAATGGTTTTCTTATACCATCTGCTGCCTTTGTAGAGGCTCTTGTACCAATGCCAAAAAGCTTTTGTCTTGCGGTAGCATAGGTTTGCAATGCGACCTATGTACGAATCGTGCAGTTTTTGGAGCATAATATGTAGAGGTTCTATGTTTTGCGATGCAAAAATAATGAAAAAGCTACATTCTAACGGAAAGTAGTTACATAATTTATGATTTCTTCAACATTGTCGGGCGAGAACCATTTTATGTTATTGTCGCGCTTGAACCATGTTAGTTGTTTGCGGCAATATTTATGCGTGTCGCATTTTATCCTGAAAATAGCTTCGCTTAGCGAGCACTTTCCGTCAAAGTGGCTGAAAAGTTCCTTGTAGCCGACTGTATTGAGCGCGTTGAGTTCTTTATGTGGGTACATCCGGGTGGCTTCGTCAACCAACCCGGCTTCGACCATGTTGTCAACGCGCATATCTATGCGTCTGTAAAGTTCGTCACGCTCTCTTATAAGACCAATTTTTATAATGTTGAATGGGCGTTTCTTCTTGGTGTTTGTCCTGAATGACGTATAAGTTTTTCCTGTAGATATGCATATTTCGACAGCATGTATTACCCGTTTGGGGTTGTTTTTGTCTACAATGGCATAATATTCAGGGTCAAGTCTTTCCAGCAGGCGGCACATGGCAGCCAATCCGTATTTTTCGTAGTCGGCTTTTACATGTTTCCTTACGTCGTCATTGACATTGGGTATGTCGTCGATGCCATTGCACACGGCATCGACATACATCATGCTGCCTCCTGACATGACAACAAAATCCCTTTCAATAAATAATTTGTCGAGAAGTTTCAGCACGTCGTTCTCGAACATGGCGGCATTGTAATAATCGCCGATATGAAGATTGCCAACGAAAAAATGCTTTACTCTGTCCTGCTCTTCTTTTGTCGGTGCGGCTGTGCCTATCGGTATCTCCTTGTATATCTGCCGCGAATCGGCATTGATTATCACCGTGTCAAGCCGTTGTGCCAAATCAAGGCACAAAGCAGTCTTGCCGACTCCCGTCGGCCCCACGATGACAATCAGTGTCTTCATGAGTTTATCTTATGATACCCCTCTTTGAGTTCTCGACAAACTCTATTATGTAATTGATTTCTTTGCTTTCGGGCAGGCATTTACGTATTTCTTCGATACCCTCCTTCAACACGCCTTTTGAATAAAGCAGTCGATAGGCTTCATGTATGTTGTCGATAAGCTCATTATTGAAGCCACGGCGGCGCAGTCCTACAAGATTGATACCGCAATATCTTGTAGGCTCTTTTCCAGCAATGATGAACGGAGGTATGTCTTGGCTGAAACGGCATCCACCTTGTATCATAACATATCCGCCTATGTGGCAGAACTGATGGCAAAGAACTTCCGAGCTTATTATTGCGTTATCGTCAACGGTTACCTCACCACCGAATTTAGTGGAGTTTGCTATGATGCAACCGTTACCAACAACACAATCATGTGCAATGTGTACATTCTCCATGAACAGGTTATTGGAACCTACTTTGGTAGTACCCTTTGAGGCCGTGCCTCTTGATATGGTTACAAATTCCCGTATGCTGTTGTTGTCACCTATCTCACATGTGGTGTCTTCACCCTTGAACTTGAGGTCTTGTGGTTTGGTGCTGATGCTTGCCCCGGGGAAAATCTCGTTGCCATTGCCTAATCGTGCACCGTAGTTTATTGTTACACTATTTTGTAATACGTTATTGTCGCCAATGACAGTGTTTTTATCTATATAACAGAACGGGCCGATAATGTTGTTATCGCCCAGTTTCGCTTCTGGATGTATATATGCAAGCGGACTTATTTGGTTCATATTTGCAGTATTAGTATTTAAGGGGCAGACAAAGTCTGACCCCTTTATTAATTAAGGTGTTATCGTTATTTGTTCTTTACAATTTGGGCGGTGAATGTTGCCTCAGACACAACTTTGTCGCCAACGAACACATATCCCTTCATTGATGACACCCCGTGGCGTACTGGTGCGAGAAGGTCAACCTTGAACAGGAGAGTGTCGCCTGGAACGACTTTCTGGCGGAACTTGACTTCGTCAATCCTCATGAAATATGTCGACCAGCGTTCAGGCTCTTCAACGGTGTTAAGCACCAACAGACCGCCGCACTGAGCCATGGCTTCAACTTGAAGTACGCCTGGCATTACCGGCTCTTGAGGGAAGTGTCCCATGAAGAAAGGTTCGTTGCTTGTTACATTTTTTACACCTACAATGCTGCTTGGTCCTAATGCAATAACTTTGTCAACCAACTGCATGGGGTAGCGGTGTGGCAACAACTCGCGTATGCGGTTGACATCCATTATGGGCGGTTCGTTGCAGTTGTATATAGGTGCCTGTATTTCGTGTTTGCGTATTTCACGGCGCATCAGCCTTGCGAACTTATTGTTTATCGTATGTCCGGGCTTTGTGGCTATGATACGTCCTTTTATCGGTTTACCAATGAGAGCCATGTCGCCGATGATGTCCAACAGCTTGTGACGTGTGCACTCGTTTTCCCATACCAACGGCTTGTGTTGGATGTATCCTAGTTTCGTAGCATCAAGATGTGGCACATGAAGGAAGTCTGCAAGGGTGTCGAGCCTTTCTTGGGTTGTCTGCTTCTCATATATAACAATGGCGTTGTCCATGTCGCCGCCCTTTATCAAATTGGCACGGAGCAACGGCTCGATATCCCTTACGAACACAAATGTACGCGCCGGGGCAATCTCTTTTGCAAAGTCCTCCATGTGGTCGAGCGTGGCAAACTGGCTGTTTATGAACTTTGAGTCAAACGAGCACATTGCGGTCAGACTGAATTCATCGTCTGGCAAAATAGTTATGCACGACCCTGTGTCTTGATCTTTAACTTCGATTTTGTGGCGTATTATATAATAGTCTTTCGGGGCGTTCTGCTCCTCTATGCCTATTTCGTTAATCTTGCTGATATATTGTGCAGCCGAGCCGTCGAGTATAGGGAATTCGGGGCCGTTTACCTGAATCAGGCAGTTGTCAATGCCGAGCGCATAGAGTGCGGCGAGAGCATGTTCGACAGTTGAAACTTTGACTTCCCCTTTGCCAAGCACCGTGCCGCGCTGGGTGTCCACCACGTTTTCTGCTATAGCGTCGATTGTCGGTTGTCCGTCAAGGTCTATACGCTGTATCTTGTATCCAGTGTTGACCGCAGCCGGATTGAATGTGATTGTAAGGTTCAGTCCCGTGTGCAGCCCTTTGCCACATAAGGCAAAGCTGCCTTTTAGTGTGCTCTGTTTAGACATTTCCATTATTTTAGGTCTTTTTTTAATTCTTCCACTTGTTTTTGTAGTTCGCCTAATTGCTTGTATATTTCAGGCAGTTTGCGTGTCAAGGCTATTGATTTGAAATATGCCTTCGGCTCCATAGGTGGTGTCCCGATAAGCGTAGTGTTGCCTTTGATATTGCCGGGTACGCCGGATTGTGCCCCGAGGAACGTCTTGTCGCCTATGCTGATATGTCCGGAAATTCCCACTTGTCCTCCGAACATGCACCATTTGCCTATTTTCGTGCTGCCAGCCACACCTACCTGTGCGGACATGACAGTGTTTTCACCTACTTCAACGTTGTGTGCAATCTGTACAAGGTTGTCGAGTTTCACACCTTTTCGTATGATGGTTGTACCCATTGTCGAGCGGTCGACACATGTATTGGCTCCTATTTCAACATTGTCTTCGATGGTAACGATTCCTATTTGTGGAATCTTGTCGTATCCGTCGGTATTTGGTGCAAAGCCGAATCCGTCGGCGCCGATGACCGAACCTGCGTGTATTGTGACATTGTTGCCGAGCCTGCATTCCTTGTATATGGTAACGTTGGGATATATCAGGCATCCGTCGCCGATTTTAACATTGTCTTCTATTACGGCATGTGGGTGTATTTGCGTGTTGTCGCCTATTTCAACATTGTCTCCTATATAGGCAAAAGCTCCGATATAACAGTCTTTGCCGATTTTCGCGCTTTCCGATATGAAAGCCATTGGGCTTACGCCAGTTTTCTTGGGCAAGTATGACTGGTATAGTTGTAAAAGCTTGGCTACGCAATCGTAAGCGTTTTTCACCCTTATGATTGTGGCGCTGACAGGTTGCGTCAGTTCAACGTCTTCGTTTACGAGGACTACGCTCGATTGTGTATTATAAATATAATGTGTGTATTTGGGGTTTGAGAGGAATGATATGGCTCCCGGCTTCCCCTCTTCTATTTTTGCGAAGGTGTTGATTTTTGCGCTCTCGTCGCCTTCAATCTTCCCTTCTATGAAACTTGCTATCTGTTTTGCCGTAAATTCCATCACAATGTAAATTACATTAATATTTGTGCAATTTTTGCAAAGGTAAATATTTTTATTCAAAAACGTTGATAACACAAGTAATATTTGCGAATTTTTTTGGAAAGCAATGCTATGTTCATTACTTCCGAAGCTTCCGAAATGTCTTTAAGTGTATTGTCTTTGAACAATATTGTTATGTGGTCGTCATGTACATCGTACATGTCTTTTTGTATCGTGTCCACGCTTATCAGGAACTTAGTGTCCTCCATGCTTATATTGAATTTCTTTGCGAGCGCATCCTTTATGTTTTCTATTCTTTCTTCGTTTATCGGTGTTCCTGATATTTCAACTTTGAAGAGATTGCGGTTGAGCAGGTCGGTTGACAGGAGTGACAATACCTTGTCGTCGTTGTTTATCCATACTTTTATTGCGCTCCAGATGTCGTTGTCGTCAAGCAGGGCATAATTGCGCTGAGCTTCTTCGTCTGTTTTGAATGTTTCAGCGTCAATGTCATTGTACAGAAAGTATTTCAGGCACGGTGTCGCGAATATTTCCTTGCCTTCGCGGGCCAGCTTTTTTGCGCGCAATAGAGCGTTTACAAGCACTTTTTCGCTTGAAACGGTTGTCTTGTGCAGATACACCTGCCAGTACATCAGCCGCCGCGCCATCAGGTAGTTTTCTATCGAATACAGTCCTTTTGAGTTTACCACAAGGCTGTCGTTCGCAACGTCGAGCATTTTTATTATGCGTGCACTGCCTATGTTGCCTTCTGTAACTCCTGTGAAGAAACTGTCGCGCCGCAGGTAGTCGAGCCTGTCCATGTCGAGCTGGCTGCTTATAAGCTGGTGAAGGAACTTTTTGGGGTATTCGTTCTTGAATATTTTTAGGGCGAGGTTCAGGCTTCCCTTCATCTCGTGGTTGATTTGCTCCATCATCAGCAGTGATATTTCCTCATGGCTTACGCCGTCAATCAGCGTGTGTTCAAGCACGTGCGAGAAAGGCCCGTGTCCTATGTCGTGCATCAGTATGGCTGCTTCTACGGCTTCGGCTTCGCTGTCGAAGATGAATATTCCTTTTTGTGTGAGCGAGGTTATCGCCTCGCTCATCAGGTGAAACGCGCCGATGGAGTGCTGGAACCGTGTATGCTGGGCCGACGGATACACCATGGATGTAAGTCCGAGCTGTTTTATTCTTGTTAGCCTTTGCATCAGCGGATGTTCTACGATGTCGAGCAGAAGTCCATGTGGTATTTTGATGAAACCGAAAATCGGGTCGTTTATTATTTTGCTGTCGTTCATTGTTTTGCAGGGTCTGTAGTCATGCAAAGGTAATGAATTTGGCTTTAATTGCCAATAAAACCGGGGGTTAAGTTTGTTCCATTCCTGCTTGTTCCAAGTCTAAAAGGAATTTTTTTGCGTCCAGTCCCCCTCCGTAGCCCGTTAGCGAGCGGTTGCTGCCTATAATTCTGTGACACGGAATGAATATTGATATGGCGTTAGCACCGTTGGCGTTTGCTACGGCACGCACGGCGTGAGCCTTGCCTATGCGTACCGACAAATCCCCGTATGAAACCGTCTCTCCATACGATATTGCCAAGAGTTGCTGCCATACTTCTTTTTGGAAAGATGTGCCGACGGTCAGCAATGGTATGTCAAATGTCCTGCGTCCGTTGTTGAAATACTCGTCAAGTTGCCTGGCTGCTTCAATCGTGATATCAGTCGGAGCTTCTTCATATTCGGCGTGCAGCGTTGTCTTCAGCCGTTTGCCAATTCTGCCCGGATGCTTTTCCGTTGTCCAGTTGCACAGGCAAAGTTTGTCTGCAAACGAGCCGAGCAGCAGTTCTCCGCATGGCGAAGAATAGCGCATTGTAAATATCTTTTCTTCCATTTACGGCAAGTGCTTTTTTATCCGTTTGTTTTGCCCGGCCTTACGTCAGGCAGCCACACTGCTATTATGCCTAACAGTGGCAGCCATGTGCTTACCTTGAAGATGAAGTCGATGCTTGTCAAGTCGGCAAGCCAGCCGAAGAAGGCCGAGCCGATGCCTCCAAGTCCGAACATCAGCCCGAAGAACACTCCGGCTATCATGCCGACCTTGTCTGGCTTCAGGTCGGTGGCGTACACTACTATTGCCGAAAATGCCGAAGCTATGATGAGTCCTGTGAATACGGACATTATGATTGTTCCTGCCAGGTTGAGATAGGGCAGGGCAAGGGTGAACGGGGCGGCTCCGAGGATTGAGAACAGTATGACGTATTTGCGCCCGTAGCGGTCGCCGAGGAAGCCTCCTGCCAGCGTGCCTATGGCGAATGCTGCGAGGTATGCGAACAGGCAGAACTGCGACGTCTGCACGGACACACCGAACTTGTCGATGAGGAAGAATGTGAAATAGCTCGTCATGCAGGCGTTGAAGAAGTATTTTGAGAATATCATCAGCACGAGTATGCCTAATGCCATGTGTACTGTCTTGTTCGGTAATGTGCATGTTGCAGCCTTGTGTTTGCTCTGTGTGGCCTTGATTTGTTTCAATACAAGGCTGTACCAATAGCCGACGCGCGTCAGCAGGAATACGGCAAGCAATGCGGCCAACGCAAACCAGCCAACTGCGTGCTGGCCGTAGGGCATCACTATGAGCGCGGCCAGCAGTGGCCCTATGGCGCTGCCGCCGTTGCCTCCTACCTGGAATATCGACTGCGCAAGGCTTTTCCTCCCACCAGAAGCGAGCTGTGCCACGCGTGACGATTCGGGATGGAATACCGACGAGCCGCAGCCGATGAGTGCAACGGACAGCAGGATTGTCAGAAAGCCGGGTGCAAAGGCCAACGCGAGCAGACCTAAAAGTGTGAAACACATTCCCAACGCAAGCGAATAAGGCTGTGGGTGGCGGTCGGCGTAGTTGCCGATGAAGGGCTGGAACACTGACGATGTTATCTGGAACACAAACGTAATGATGCCAATCTGCGCGAATGTGAATCCGAATTTGTCTTTAAGCAAAGGGTACAAAGCGGGTATGACCGACTGTATCATGTCGTTCAGCAGGTGGCAAGTGCCGATGGTGAAAAGTATTGTATAGACCGTTCCTTCAGTCAGATGCGGATGTCCTTTCAGCTTGTCAAATACCTTGTTTGTCATTATCCTTATACGGTTTTCACATTATGTGGCTATCTTCAATAATGCAAAATTAAGATTTTTTCTACAAACTGCAAATCTTTTGTGTGGACATAATAAATTATTTTGGAACTTCATAAGTTCATTTATTAGGAACTCCATTAGGAACTTTGTCTGTCTTTTTGTTTGCTGTCGCTGGGGTAATACGACAAAGTGGGCTGTACCAAAATAGGCACAGCCCAATATTGGAAAAGTTGCGGTTGTGATTAAATAATCTGTTTATCAATGAATAAGGTATATGAAACAGTTTTGCCGTCTTTTTTCTTAACGGTATATACGGTTTCGCCTTTAAGCCCCAAGCCCTTTCGTTGTTCTTCCCACGTTATTTCTTTGACAGGGCGGTTGTTTATGGCTATGATTATATCGCCTATTTCGATGCCGGCCTGTTCTGCTATGCCGCCTTTGTATAAGCCATTGACAATCCAGCCGTCGCAAATGTCTGTGCGGTCGATGTGTGCCATGTGCGTTACTGACGATTGTGTATAAGTGCTCTTGTCATTATTACGTTTTACCCATACGGAAGAGTTTTTCGGGTCTATCACAATGTCGTAGAGCGACCATATTTCGTTACCTATTATGCCTATATAGGGCCTGTCAAATGACAATGCGCCTTTCTCATTGAGAGAATAATCTATCACAAGGTTTTCAAGCGTGTCGGTCATGCAGAATTTTGCTGCTCTTATTGTAACATCGTCAGAACCTCCGCCGTAACCTCCGGCTTGTGTGTAGAAATGCGCTTTTGGAGCATCAGCCAAATGTAGAGAAGATGCGGTCTCATTAGTCAGGGTAATACTGGAGCCTGACCCCAAATCCATTCTGAACCAACCTTCCAATATGTTTTTGTCGTCAATCTGTAGTTTTGCCTTTACGTCAATGCGGTTGTCTTTAAGCCGGGCTTCAAGCTTTGTATAATTATCAAGTAGGTCAGCTGGTAATGGCTCTTTCAACTGCTGTAAGTAGCTCTCGCTGAAATTGATTTCCAAAGGAGTTTTTAATAAGTGGGTATTGCCTAATATGCCGTCGGTGTATCTTCCGAGAATGTCGCGCAGATTGATTATTGGCGTAATCTTGTTTTGATACTCCAACTCGCCACAATGGATTTTAACCGGGTCAATGAATATTTCTGTTGGTACATCTCCTTTGTTTCCTACACCTCCCATCATTGACTTGCCTTTTCTCCCGAATGTGTTTTGCAGATTGTTGAGCCTTAGATAATCTTCGTCAAGATAAAGAAAGTCGGCTCCTGTATCGTAGATGACTGTAACCGGAATGGTGTCATTCAATGTCGCTTTAAGGTACAGATGTCCGTCAAAGATAAACGGAATAACCCCGTCAGGAACCACTGCAAGGCTTTTCAGTGAGAATAAGGCTGCGAGCAAACAGATAAGGCAAAGTTTTTTCATGTCAAAAGAATTTGGTTTGTTAATCGGCCGTGATGCCATTGCAAAGATAATGATAATTCTGTCTAATTGCAAATTATAACCAAACTTTTTAGTTGAAAGGCGTTTTTACGGTTTTATGGGACGCAATGTGCCGGACGGAACAGCTGGGACTGAGATTCTTGCTTTGTTAATTTTCACTGTAAAGCATTGCCGCCGTTATGTCAGATTGTAAGCGCAAACGGCTGTTTGCGCGTCATTTGTCCATTTCGGTTTTGCCGGGTAAAAGTGATGAAATAAGTTGCCTGTGGTGGCGTCGGCCATGTTTAATGTCGTGTTTTGCTACATATTGATGGACAAAAGGCCGTGTTTTGAAGTGTGATATGCCGTGTTTTACAGTGTCAAAGACCGTCATCTTGGTGTTTGAATGCCGTTATCTTGATGCGAAAAGGCGGTGTTCTCGGGACATAATGGCGGCTTTTGGGACTTTTCCACGCCGTATTTGTTGCACACTTTTGGGGCTGGAACTGTAACGCATTGCTGTATAGTAAGTTGCGTTTGCACATCGTAGAATGGCGTATTTGCGACCAAATCTCTGCTTGTCTATAAATATCTCTGCTGTGGTGCGCCAACGAAAATCAGTTCGTAAGCGAAGTCTCCGCTTGCCTGACATAATGAAAAACCGCGCGTAAGGCTATGTCCATCCTTACGCGCGGTTAGCTTCTATGCGAGCCGTTTATGTTATTTGCTTTTCAGTTTGTCAAGTTCTGCTGCCATTTCAGTTTGCAGTTCCTTGGCCTTTGCTGCCGCAACTTCGGCAAAGTCTTCGCCGCTTGATGCGTATATTATGCCGCGGCTGCTGTTAACTATTAGTCCGCAGTCTTCGGTCATGCCGTATTTACACACTTCCTGAAGGCTGCCGCCCTGTGCACCAACGCCGGGTACGAGGAGGAAGTGGGTAGGTGCTACTTGGCGAATGTCTTTGAACATTTCGCCCTGCGTTGCCCCGACGACGTACATCATGTTCTCGTCGTTGCCCCAAGCCTGCGACTTACGGATGACTTTCTCAAACAGCCGCTCACCGTCCTGGTCGGTGGTAAGCTGGAAGTCGTGCGAGCCTTTGTTGCTTGTCAGCGCAAGCAGTATGACCCATTTCCCGTCATATTGCAGGAACGGGGTAACGCTGTCTTCGCCCATATACGGGGCTACGGTCAGCGAATCGACGTCGTATTCCTCGAAGAATGTGCGTGCATACATGGCCGATGTGTTGCCTATGTCGCCGCGTTTGGCGTCGGCAATGATGAAATGGTCGGGATAATTCTCCTTCAGGTACTTTACTGTGCGCTCGAAAGAGGCTAATCCTTTTGTGCCCATACACTCGTAGAAGGCGAGGTTGGGCTTGTAAGCCACGCAGTAATCGGCGGTAGCGTCGATTATGGCTTTGTTGAAATCGAAAATCGGGTCGTCGTTTCCAAGCAGGTGCTGGGGGATTTTCTTGATGTCGGTGTCAAGTCCTACACAAAGAAAAGTCTTCTTTGTGAAAATCTGTTCGATGAGTTGTTGTCGGGTCATTGTTATTGCTTTTTATAGTGACAAGTTGACAAGCAGACAAGTAAACAAGGAGATTTCCTTTGAAAGTGGATGCACAATTGTCGCAATGTCCTTGTCTGCTTGTATCTTGTTTGCTTGTCAACTTGGTTTACAGTTCCGCTTCTTTCATTCTTTCAGCGTTCTCGGCAACGGTCAATGCGTCAATCATGTCCTTGATATTGCCGCCGAGAAAGCCTTGCAGGTCGTGTGTGGTGTAGCCGATGCGGTGGTCGGTCACGCGGCCTTGCTGGAAGTTGTACGTGCGTATTTTCGCGCTGCGGTCGCCTGTTGAGACGAGTGTCTTGCGGCGGCTCGCTATGTCGTCGATGTATTTCTGGTGCTCGCGGTCGTATATGAACGTGCGAAGGCGCGACAGTGCGCGCTCCTTGTTCTTCGGCTGGTCGCGTGTTTCGGTACATTCAATGAGTATTTCCTCCACTTCGCCGGTGTTCGGGTTCTTCCACGGATAGCGCAGGCGCACGCCTGACTCCACCTTGTTGACGTTCTGTCCGCCGGCACCAGAACTTCTGAACGTATCCCACTTGATGTCGCCCTCATTGATGTTCACTTCAAATTTGTCTGCCTCGGGCAGTACGGCCACAGTCGCCGCGCTGGTGTGCATACGTCCTTGTGTCTCGGTGGCAGGTACGCGCTGTACGCGGTGTACGCCTGACTCGTATTTCAATGTGCCGTAAACGTTGTCGCCGCTGACGGCAAAATCAATCTCCTTGTAACCGCCTACCGCACCCTCGCTTACGCTCGTAACGGAGAGCGTCCAGCCCATACTGTCGCAGAACTTCTTGTACATCTGGAACAAGTCTCCGGCGAACAAGGCGGCCTCGTCGCCTCCGGTGCCTGCCCGTATTTCCATTTGTACGTTCTTTGCGTCCTCCGGGTCTTTCGGTACAAGCGCCATTTTTATTTCCTCTTCAATCTTGGGCTGCAGTTCCTCGTTGACCTGCAGCTCTTCGCGCGCCATTTCCTTAAGGTCGGGGTCGCTCTCGTTTGCAAGTATGTCTTTCGCTTCTTTGATGGAGTTGAGGCACACAATGTATTTTTTGCGTGCCTTCATTATGTCGTCAAGGTCTTTGTATTCGCGCGTAAGCCGCACATACCTCTCCTGGTCTGCAATTACAGACGGGTCGGTGATTAGCGTCGATATTTCTTCGTAACGGCTTTCAAGACCTTCAAGTTTTTCCAATATGCTGTTGTTGTCGGGCATGGCTTAGTAGTTAAATTCTCCGTATTCCGATTTTATGGTAAGGCTCTTTTGGCCTTCCTCGATGTGGCCTATCACCTGTGCGTCAATGTTGAAACTCTTGCTAATGGCAATCACTTGCTCCGCCATTTCCGGCCTAACGTAGATTTCCATACGGTGTCCCATGTTGAACACTTTATACATTTCTTGCCAGTCGGTGCCGCTTTGTTCCTTTATTATTCTGAACAATGGAGGTACGGGGAACATGTTGTCTTTCACTACGCGGCAGTTGCCGCCGACGAAGTGGAGAACCTTTGTCTGCGCTCCGCCGGTGCAATGCACCATTCCGTGTATTTCAGGGCGCAACTCGTCAAGCACCTTCTTTATGACGGGAGCGTATGTACGGGTGGGAGAGAGGACTAATTGGCCTGCGTTTACGGGTGTGTCAGGAACAGCGTCTGTCAGTTTGTAACTGCCGCTATATACCAGTTCCTCGGGTACGGCGTGGTCGTATGTCTCAGGATATTTCTCTGCGATGTATTTTGCAAATACGTCATGGCGTGCGCTTGTCAGTCCGTTGCTTCCCATGCCTCCGTTGTAACGGTCTTCGTATGTTGCTTGGCCGAACGATGCCAAGCCTACGATTACGTCGCCCGGACGGATGTTAGCATTGTTGATTACGTCGCTCCTCTTCATCCTGCACGTAACGGTAGAGTCAACGATAATTGTCCTTACGAGGTCGCCTACATCAGCTGTCTCACCGCCTGTTGCGTAGATGCCGATGCCCATGTCGCGCATGCTTGCCAGCAGTTCGTCTGTTCCGTTGATTATGGCGGATATGACTTCGCCAGGCACGAGCATCTTGTTGCGCCCTATGGTGCTTGAAACGAGGATATTGTCAACAGCTCCTACGCACAGCAAGTCGTCGGTGTTCATTATAAGAGCGTCTTGCGCTATGCCTTTCCACACGCTAAGGTCTCCGGTTTCTTTCCAATATGCGTATGCCAGTGACGATTTTGTTCCGGCTCCGTCGGCGTGCATTATGTTGCAATATTCAGGGTCGCCGCCGAGAATGTCAGGTATTATCTTGCAGAAAGCTTGTGGATATATACCTTTGTCGATGTTCTTTATTGCGTTGTGAACATCCTCTTTTGCAGCGGAAACGCCGCGCATCATGTATCTGTTGCTTGTATCCATCATCTGTGTTTGTTATGGGGTTGGGGTGGTTTTTGCATGTTGATGTTTCAAGGCATTGTCGTATTGTCTTGAAACACAAGGATGCGGAATGCCGCATGGGTATGGTTCTATTTCCCGTTCCAGAATTCCCAGCTTGCAAAGGCTTGCAGGAGCAGCATTTCAAGACCGTTTTTGACGGTGGCTCCGTGTTCGGCACCTTTTTTCATAAAGAGAGTTTGGTCGGGATTATAAAGCAGGTCGTATAACAGGTTCCTGCTGTCCATGGCTTCGTATGGCAGCAACGGGCATTCATCAATATGAGGGTACATTCCGCATGGAGTGCAGTTTACAATGACATTGTATTCGCGTATTATGTCAGGGGTTATCTTGTTATATTGTATTGTGCCGGGACGTTCGTACCTGCTTACAAATACAGTTTCAAGCCCGAGCGATTTCAAACCATAGTTTATAGCTTTTGATGCTCCGCCTGTTCCGAGTATCAGGGCTTTCTTGTGGAAACGCTCAAGCAAGGGTTCAATGCTTCTTGTAAAGCCTATCACGTCGCTGTTGTACCCTTTTAATTTCGTCTCATTGCCTTTGTGCTCTACACGTATTACATTGACTGCACCTATGGTACGGGCCTCTGGACTTACAGAGTCAAGAAAGCTTATCACTTTTTCCTTGTAAGGAATGGTGACATTCAATCCCCTTAGTTCCGGATTTGAAGCCAGAATTTCCGGAAGGGCGTCGATGGATGGAATTTCAAAATTGATGTATTCGGCGTCAATGTTCTCGTTCTCAAACTTCTCGTTGAAATAACTGATGGAGAAAGAGTGTCCAAGAGGATAACCGATAAGTCCGTATTTGTCCATATCTATTGTTATTTTATTGCGAAATAGCATGTGCAGATGCCAAAAGTCAGTCGTGTAAATTTAGCTTCTGTAAACCCTGCCTTCTTGAAAATTCCTACCATCTCCTCGCCCTGTGGGAACGATTCGATGGTGGATATCAGATATTTATAGGCTTCACTGTCTTTTGATATGAGTCTGCCGTACAGTGGAAGGATGCTGTGTGAATATATCCAGAATAATTGTTTCATGGGGAACTTTACCGGGCGGCTAAGTTCGAGGATGCTTAGCTGGCCGCCTTTTTTGAGCACCCTGCACATTTCTTTCAAGCAGGCATCAAGGTTTTGGAAATTCCTTATTCCAAAGGCGGCAGTCAGGGCATCGAACGTGTTGTCTGCAAATGACATGTGTTCGCAGTCTTCTTTCATAAATGAAATCACGTCATCAAGTCCGGTCGCCTTGACTTTTTCGCTGCCAATACGCATCATCCCTTCGGAAATGTCAATGCCTACTACACTTTCCGGATGTAGCTTCTTGGCCGACATTATGGCGAAATCCCCCGTGCCAGTTGCGATGTCGAGAATTTTCTTAGGCTTGTATGGTACGAGCTGTCTTATCGCCTTTTTCCGCCAAAGGAAGTCTATGCCGAATGAAAGACGGTGGTTGAGCGTGTCGTATGAATGGGCGATGTTGTTGAACATCGTCTCCACTTGTCTGCTCTTTTCTTCGCCGTTTCCGTATGGCGTTATGCGTTCTTGTCGGTAAGTCATTTCTTTATTAGGCTCTGATGCGATGACAACCGAAGGAAAGGCTTGACGTGCACTTGTAAAAGTAAAGAGTTCCAAGCCGTTCCTTCAGTATGTTTATGAAAGGGTTACCTTTATAAGGTTTTCAGGTATTCAGTAACATTCTTTTCTATGCGGGCAGCTATGTCACCCTCTTCTGCGGCTTTGTCAAACTTGTCACCTGTGATGTGCTCAAACAGCTCGATGTAACGCTCGCTTACGCTTTCTGCATATTCGTCTGTAATTTCAGGCATTGTTTGTCCTGGCTCATTCATGAAATTGTGTTCAATGAGCCATTGGCGTACAAATTCTTTTGAAAGCTGGCGTTGCGGTTCGCCTTTCTCGAACTTTTCTTCATAGCCGTCAGCATAGAAATAACGGCTGCTGTCAGGAGTGTGTATCTCGTCAATGAGGTAAACTTTTCCGTCACGTTTGCCGAATTCGTATTTGGTGTCCACAAGGATTAAGCCGTGCTTGGCAGCGATTTCCTGTCCTCGTGCGAAAATCTTACGCGTGTAGTTTTCCATTAGCTCGTAATCCTCTTTGCTGACAATGCCTTGCGCAATTATTTCTTCTTTCGAAATGTTCATGTCGTGGCCTTCGTCCGCTTTGGTTGTGGGGGTTATGATTGGTTCCGGGAAACGTTGGTTTTCGCGCATTCCCTCAGGCAGTTTCACTCCGCACAATTCACGGCATCCCTTTTGATATTCGCGCCAAGCCGAGCCGGTAAGAATTGAACGGATAATCATTTCCACGCGGAAACCTTCACATTTCAGTCCGACTGTCACCATAGGGTCGGGTGTGGCAAGCTTCCAGTTGGGGCAGATGTCCGTTGTTTGGTCAAGAAATTTTGCTGCAATTTGGTTGAGCACTTGTCCTTTGAATGGTATGCCTTTGGGCAGAACCACGTCGAAGGCTGAAATCCTGTCTGTCGCTATCATGACGAGCAGGTCGTCGTTGATGTTGTAAACGTCGCGTACTTTTCCGTGGTAAACGCTTTTTTGTCCTTCGAAATGGAAATCAGTTTGTGTTAATGCCTTCATTGTTATATATTATTGTATTGTTGTCTGCTTTGTCTTGTCCGCTTCCTTATATGCTTTGACAATGCGCGTTACGAGCTTGTGCCTTACAATGTCTTTTTCCTCCATGCGTATAATGGATATGCCTTCGACGTCTTTCAATATGTCTACAGCTTCACGCAATCCGCTTGTTACACCGTGTGGAAGGTCTACTTGGGTAAGATCGCCTGTAATAATCATCTTTGTGTTCCATCCCATCCTTGTGAGGAACATTCTTATTTGTGCGGTAGTTGTATTTTGAGCCTCGTCAAGTATCACTACGGCATCGCTGAGTGTGCGTCCACGCATGAAAGCCAACGGGGCTATCTGTATCACGCGTTTCTCAATCATGTCTTGCAGTTTTACTGCTGGCAGCATGTCTTCCAATGCGTCATAGAGCGGTTGGAGATACGGGTCTATTTTGTCTTTCATATCCCCTGGAAGAAAGCCTAATTTCTCTCCGGCTTCGACGGCAGGGCGACTTAATATGATTTTCTTCGCTGTTTTTTCTTTCAGGGCTTTTACTGCCAAAGCTATGCTGAGGTATGTCTTGCCGGTGCCGGCTGGGCCGATGGCGAAAATCATGTCAGTCTTGCCGTAGGCGTCTATTAGGCGTTGCTGGTTTTCGCTTTTGCTCTTGATGGGGCGGCCTGTTATGTTGTACACTATGGCATCTTTGGCTGAGTCTTCTTTTGTCTTTCTCCCTTTTATTATGTTTATAATGCTTTCTTCGTTGATAGAGTTGTATTTCAAGACGTGCAGCCTCAGCTTCTCTATGTTTTCCTCGAATTCGGCCGTCTGTTCTTCATCTCCGAGTACTTTTATCACGTCGCCTCTCGCCACTATGCGCAGTTTCGGATACAGCGCCTTGATAATTTGCAGGTATGTGTTACCTGCCCCATATAGCATTACGGGGTCGATATCTTCAAGTACAATGTGCTTCTCTATCAATTTACAGCGGTTTTTTATTTTTGTGCAAAATTACGGATTTTTTTCAACACAGCATCGTTTTTACAAAATCTTTTTTGTAAGACGGACATCGGTCGTGCATTTATGCCTGTATTTTATCATTCCGGTGAGCCGCAGGTTTTCTTTCTTGTTTGTATTGTCAGTTGTCTTTGAATGCCACGACATCAGACAGCTCAGGGGTGAGGTAAAATGTATGCGTCAGTGTGTCGTTGCCGACGACGATACGTGTTTTTGTGAAAATATATGATGGCTGTGGAGGCTCGGCGCCATATTTGATGTTTGGCTTGAATGCTGTGTTTTTGGCGGCAAAGGCTCTCATTACGTTGACTGTGCTGTCGGAAACGAGCTTTGTTGAGTCAATCTTGGTGAAGCTTACATTGTAGCTTTGTGATTTCAGGTTGGCGTCGAGAAACGCTTTTACGGTTTCTTCCGCTTTGTGTTGTTTGCCGCATGCACAGAGTAATATGGCTGTTGCAATATATGCCAGGACGGTTTTCCTCATAAAAAATTGTGGGCTTTGTAGTAAAAAAGGTATTCCTGTTGGCGTTTGACTGTATAAAATGGGGATATGAAACAGCAGTCTTTTCCAACAGAAATACCATTATGTTAATATTTTGTTATTTCTTTACCGGGATGTTCTTCATTATTTCAAGAAGATGCTCCCATACCATTTGCACTGTGGGGATTAGCAGGCGCTCGTCTGGCGAATGTACTCCGCGCAGCGTCGGTCCCATTGAAACCATGTCAAGGTAAGGATATTTCTCGGAGAACAGCCCGCACTCAAGACCTGCATGTATGCCGATTATCTTAGGTTCGCGGTTAAATAATTTCCGATAAGTGTCAGCTACTATTTGCGTCAGTTCGCTGTTCTGCTTCATTTTCCAAGCAGGGTATTTGTCGCCTTGCACCACTTCCGCTCCGGCCAATTGGAATAAGGCTTTTACCGTGTTGCCCATATTCTCAAGGTTGCTTGTCACGTTTGAACGCTGTGATGCAACAATGTTCACGGCCGTATCCGTTGTCGTTACGCTTGCAATGTTGCTTGATGTCTCGACCATCCATGACAAAGCCTCGTCCTGGCACATTGAGTATGTGCCGTTGTCAATTGCTTGCAGTGCCAATATTATGTTTTTGCCTGTTTGCTGTTGTATTACAGGCTCCGCATCAGTACTTTCAAGGTTGAATTGGATATTGTTTTCAGTTATGTGGAATTCGTCTTCTACGTCTTTTGCGAAAACGTTGAGTGCAACGCGTACATCTTCTTTGGCTTCCGTTGGTACGGCAAATACTACAACACCGTCTCTCGGTATGGCATTGTGCATTCTGCCTGAATTGAAGCTTGCCAAACGGACATCGTATTTTTCGCTCATCATGTATATGAAACGTGAGAGCAGCTTTATTCCGTTTGCGAACTTCTTGTTGATGTCGTCACCGCTGTGTCCTCCGTGCAGTCCTTTAAGCGACAGTTTCATGAAGAAGTAGCCTTCCGGTGCCGTTTCCCTGGTGATTTTGAATGTGGCCCTGGTTGTCATGCCGCCGGCGCAGCTGATGAAGAACTGTCCTTCGTCCTCGCTGTCGAGGTTGATAAGCATTTCGCCTTTCATAAATCCTGGCTTCATGCCGTGTGCTCCGGTAAGTCCCGTTTCTTCGTCTCTTGTGAAAACGCATTCTATCGGGCCGTGCTCAAGCTTGTCGTCTGCAAGTACAGCCATCTGCATGGCGCATCCTATACCGTCGTCAGCACCGAGAGTAGTGCCTTTGGCCCTTAGCCATTCTCCGTCTATGTATGTCTGGATAGGGTCATTGTTGAAGTCGATGTCAACTTCGACCAGTTTTTCGCAAACCATGTCCATGTGGCTTTGCAGTATCAGGGTCTTCCTGTTTTCATACCCCTTTGATGCCGGCTTGCGTATTATCACATTTCCAGTTTCGTCAACTTCGGTTTCAAGTTTCAGTCCGTTGCCGAAATCTTTGAGAAATTCTATCATTTTTTCCTCGTGCTTTGACGGCCGCGGAATTTCGTTTATCCTTGCGAACTGTTCAAATACGCATTGCGGTTTCAATTCATTTTTATCCATTGTCAAAAGTCTTTTATTTTTTAGTTGTTTATTAAAATGTTTTTCGTAATCTCCTTGTTTTATTTCGTATTTCACTCGCTTTTATTTTGCATTTCACTCGATTTGCACTATCTCTGCATAAGATAGGCTGCATCTTGGAAATGAAAATAAAAACTCATTTCACTCGCTTTTATTTTGCATTTCACTCGATTTGCACTATCTTTGCCGCAAAAATACGTAAAAATGATAGAAACTTTCCTTGTTGCCGTGTTAATAATTGCTATAGCGATGTCATTGCTTTGCATAAAGTTGATATTGCGGAAGGACGGAAAGTTCTCGTCACAGCATGTTGACGACAATCCCGGATTGAGAAAGCGCAAGATACGTTGTGTCCTGGAGCAGGACAGGGAAGCGCGTCGAAAGGGTTTTGGCGGTTAATGTTATGTTAACGGAAATATTATAGATAAAATAAAAACGGAATTCAATTATGAGAAAATTCATTTGTTCGGCTTTGGTCGTGGCTGCAGTTTCTCTGGTGGCGACCTCATGCAACAAACAAGCACCCAAGGTTGACGACAAGCCTGCGGCTGCAACAGCGGCAAACACTGAGATGAAGATTGCCTTTATCGAGGTTGACTCGATAATGTCACAGTACAAGTTCTGTAAGGAATATTCGGCCATACTTGAGAAGAAAGGGCAGAACATACAGAACACAATCGCATCAAAGGGACGTTCTCTTCAGAACGCTGTTGCCAAGTTCCAGCAGGACATCCAGAACAACAAGTACACCCAGCAGCAGGCTGAGGCTGTGAATGCCGGCTTGCAGAAGCAGAACGCCGACTTGCAGGAATTGCAGCAGAGGCTCGGCGCGGAGTTCCAGGCTGAGACCGACAAGTTCAACAAGGCTCTGCGCGACAGCATCCAGCACTATCTTGCCGTGTACAACAAGGACAAGAAATACTCTTTGATTTTGAGCAAGGCTGGTGACAACATACTGTATGCCGACAAGGCTTACGACATTACGGACGAGGTGATTTCCGGATTGAACAAGGCTTACAAGCCTGCCAAGACGGAAAAGAAGAAATAAAGGTAAATATCTTGTAGATTAATAAAAAGGCGAGTGTAGGATTTCATACACTCGCCTTTTTATTTTTAGTTTTAATTCATGCGCTTTGCAATATGTGGCCTTTCGCTTTGCAAAACATGGCATATTGCAGCATGAAAGACGGCCTTTTGCAGCCTGATATGCCATGTTTTGCATGATGATTATTTAACTTCCGATATTTTGTTTTCCATAACATACCATACGTACCCTTTCACGTCAGCATGTCCCATGCGGCGAAGCAATGTGGCGTATTCTGCAATCTGCGTTACGTGGGCTTTTTGTGGCTTGCCGAACTTGAAGTCTATGACTATGGTTTGTGCCCCGTCGGTGATTACGCGGTCTGGTCTTCGCTCGGCCACTTTGCCTGAGGTTTCGTCATATTCCAATATCGAGCATTCGTTGAACGTGTGCCAATGCGGTGAAAACCAGTCGGATACGCGCTTGTCGTTAAAGCGTTCCGCGAGAAAGCTCCGCATCTTTTCTACGGTCAGGTTCTCATCGTATATAATGCCGTCAAACTCCATCTGCCTGAGTTGAGGCTCTATGTCGTCGATTGTCCGTATTGTGGAAAACAGTTTGTGCATCACGTTCCCGGCCTCTATGTACTGTCTTCGTTTGCTCGGTCCGCCTTCTATGAAATCGCGGCTCTTGTTGCTTTGTTTGAATTGTGCGGTGAAATGCGGCGTCAGCATTGTAACTTCGTGCTGTTCTGTCGGCATGAGGAATACGTTTTGCGTGGGCTTGACGCCGGTGGTTTTGCCTTCCGCATTATGGCCTTGAAGCGTCCCGTATTCGAAGACAGTCGGCTCACCGTCTTCTTCGTCGCCGTTGAGCCTTGCCCCTTCAAGCGTTTCCGCAATGACGGGCAGGCATTTTGCCAACAGTTCCGAGCGGTTGGCCTTCCCTCTTTTTTTCTTCCCCTTGCTTCCTGTTACATGCAGGCTGCGCCCTGCGCGCGTAAAGGCTACGTATAAAAGGTTAAGGTTGTCCACGCTGTTTTGTATGTGCTCGTTCCTGTAGTCGTCGGCGTATATGGTGTCAAGCAGTTTTTTTGAATAGTCTACAGGTATTACGGGAAGGCTGTCGAACGGTTGTTCGTCAGGCTTGCACCATAGGGTTGTGTCGCCGTTTTCCAGCGTCCAGCTGCAGAAAGGTATGATGACGTGTGCAAATTCAAGTCCCTTGCTTTTGTGTATGCTGATTAGACGAAGCCCGGAGACAGCATCGCTTTGGATTGTCGAACTGCAAATGTCGTCGTTCCAGGCTTCGATGAATTTCCCGATGTTGCCGGGATTGTTGGCAACGAAGTCTGACACCTTGTCGTAAAAGGCGCAAAGGTATGCGCCTTGGTCGTTAAGTTGTTCAAGGTTGAAGGCGGAACAGATGCTGTCGATAGTTTCCGCGAGCGGCATTTTGCTTAGTTTGTCCGTATTGTTGATGAAGTCAGCCGGCAACAGTGTGTCGAGGTTGCTTTTAGTGTCGGCTGTCGGCGTGAGCAGGTCGCCGTGCCCATGATTCGAGCCGAGCACGGTTCTTTGATGGTTTATTGCGAGGTTGGCTTTTGCAAGAGTGTCTTCCGGACTGGCCAGCAGCATGAGTGCTTGTATGACTATGTTGACTGCAGGCGAGGCGTCGAGCCTGAATGCCTCGTCACTGACAATGTCGAGTCCGGGCATTGTTTCGCCCAGATAGTCGGCGATTAGTTGGATGTGGCTGTTCTTGCGCAGGATTATGGCTATGTCTGACGGCTTGGCGCCGTGTGCGAGCAGTTCCCTTATTGCCTGTGCGGTGTTCTCCAAAGTGTCTTGTTCGTAGTCATCGTCGGGCAACAGTGTTATTTTGACAAAGCCTCCACGGTCGCCGTTCGGCTGTTGGTACACGTCCGAGTATGCAGAAAGCAGTTCTTTTGCGTGTTGTTCGCCTCCGGCCTCCGTCTCCTGGCCGTATTCCGTTTCGGCGGCGGCTTTGAAGAAGCAGTTGTTGAAATCGACAATGTTGCGTTCTGAACGGTAGTTGGCCTGTAGAGTCTTTATTTCAAGGCTGCTGTCAGGGTGGCTGAATTGTGACTGTATGTTGTTAAGCAGCCGCCAGTCGCCGCCGCGCCACCTGTATATGCTCTGCTTCACGTCGCCTACGATGAGGTTGCTTGTCAGCTGCCTGTCGCTTTGGCTGTGGCTCATGCACTCGTTCAGCAGTATTTTGAAGTTGCTCCATTGCACCGCACTGGTGTCCTGGAACTCGTCAATCATTATATGTTCAAGCCTGCATCCCACTTTTTCAAATATGAACGGGGTGTCGCTGTCCTTAATCAATGTGTGCAACAGGTGCTGCGTATCGCTTAGAAGGAAACGGTTTGCCTCGTTGTTCAGTTCCCTTACTTTGTTCTCGATGCTGCCAAGTAGGCGCAGCTTGTCGAGGTGTTTCAGCGTGCATTCCGCCGTGGCATACAGTTTCCATTGCTTCGGCCTGTCGGCTTCGGCCTTGTGCAGCAGGGGCATCAGCCTGCTTTCCGCCAGCTCGATTATCAGCTCACGGTCAGGACTTGTCTTCGATGCCCAGTTCTCCGCGTCGTCCATACATTTCCCGACTATCTGCTTTTTGCAATTGTCGTCGCTGAAGTTGTCGCTTTTCAGTTTGTTGAAATAGCTGCAGATGCCTTTTGCCTTGCCGGCGTATGATGTAGGGGTTAGTCCTGCTTCGGCGGTTATTTTCTCAAATTCCTGAGCGTATCCGGCCATGTGCTTTTTGGCGTCCGTGCGTATTGTTTTCAGCTGTTTTGTATAGTTGTCGAAAAAGTTTTGGTCTGACATGGCTTTTCCAAGGTCGGCACTTACGGCTTTGTAAAAGTCCCGGAATATCGTCTTTCCGAATTTCTTAACCTGCCCTATGATGTTCCAGCCCTTGTTTTCGCTTATGTTCGAGAATATATAGCTTATGAGCCATTGCAGCATTTCGCTGGTTGAACTTAACGATTCAATGAGCAGGTCAACGGCCTGTTCCTCAACCTGTGTGTCGTTCAGTCCGATTTTCAGGTTTGACGTGAGGTCGAGTTCACGGGCAAGGTTGCGCATTACGGACTGGAAAAAGGAGTCGATGGTCTCGACGCGGAAATAATGATAGTTGTGTACTAACAGCGCGAGAGCCTGTCCGGCACGCTTGCTGGCCTGCTGCTCGGTGATGTCAAGGCTGCCGCATATGGTTTTCATGTATGTTGCGGAATCGGGCAACATCTTCCAAATGCCGTACAGTTGGCTTAGTATGCGCATTTTCATTTCCTCCGTGGCTTTGTTGGTGAAGGTCACGGCAAGTATGTTCTTGAAGCAAAGCGGGTTGTCAATCAGCAGCTTGATGTACTCTACCGCCAGCGTAAAAGTCTTTCCGCTGCCTGCGCTTGCCTTGTATATGGTCAATGGTTTCATCAGATTTGGCTTTACTTCCTTATATTAATTCTTAACTCTTCACTCTTAATTCTTGACTTCCGTTACCAGTCTCTGAACAGCTCGAAGCCGAAGCGGCAGCCGAAGCCGTCAAATTCTTTGTTGCGTGTAGCCATGAAGATGCCCATCGAGAAGAAGCGGTTTGTGAAGCCGTAACCGTATTCGATGTACGGTGTGAGATGCTCTACGAACAGGGCGTTGACGTATATGCGCTCCATTTCAATCATCCTGCCGACATAAGGAATGCGTGACAGTATCATCAGGGGCGACTCGTATGTGGCATTGGCTCTTGCGTAATATTCAGACACGTTGTACCAGTTGCTGTTCAGCAGTTGGAACTCTCCAGTCCAGTTGTCGTTCCATCCTACGGGTATGTTCTCTTCCTTGAAGTTGGCGTAGTCAAGAAAGTAAGAGTTCTTGCTTTTTGATGTGTAGAATCCGCCGCCAAGCCTGAGCGACAGGCTTCTAAGTGAATAGAGCCGTTTTATCCATGCCACGTCGAACTCGAAACGTTCGTATTCCATGTTGGCCTTGCCCGCGTGTATGCCGCGCTCATAGTCGGTGGTGATTATCGGGCCGTCCCATCCTGACGGGCGGAACTGTACTTGCAGTGACGGGGCAAGCGAATAGTATGATACTGGGCGGCCTGCCATCTCGAAACCTGCCTTGTCTACGGCCGAACGGCGGTGGAATATGAGGCCGGGCTTTACGCTCCATTGGTCGGACAGGTCATAGTTGGCGGCAAACTTTACGTAGAAATCCTTGAAGTAGTCAAGGTTCATCCTGTCCCAGTCAATCGAATCGAGAGACTCATGCTTCACCTGGTCTACTATGCTGGAGTTGGTAATTCTGTTGCCGTTTCCTATTTCCAGACCGACGTATCCGTTCCTTTTCTTGTTGAAATTGAACTTTACAGGGATATTGAAATACAGTTGTTTCTGCTTGAACGAATAGCCGGCGTTGAAGGCTACAGAGAAGTCGCTGTTGAGCGAGAACTTGTAGCTGCCGTTAATCTTGAACTTGTATGTGAGGCCGCGCCGTCCGCTATAGCTCAGGTAGAGCGGGTTGAGTATGGGCGAAATCCTGAACGCTCCCTGCCTGTTTGTTCCGAAGTTGCCTTTTGTCCTGTTGATGACGTAGTCGCCAAACGAGTTCCATAATATTTTTTTCCACATGCTTTCTTCTTTTTTCAGCCTTGTGGAGTCGGCTTTGTTGCGTGCAGAATCGTTCCTGGCATAAAGCTCCTTTATCTCTACGGGCAGAGGGTCGGGCCTTATTCCGGCCATCAGCTTGGTGTCATGCGAGTTCACGATACTGTCAGGCAGGTATATCGGATTGTCGTAGACGGAATGGAACGAAGCCTTGATTTTATTTCCTACGAAATGGAACGATGCGTCGATGTCGCATGTTTTGGGCAGCAGCGAGCGTATGCCTTTTTTGCCCATTTCCGCGGTGATGTGGAACCTTACCATGTCGTATTCGCCGCTGATGTTTATTTTGATGATGCGTCCCGTGTTCCTGTCGGCTATCGCCGAACCGCTTACAAGCTGTGTGTTATACCGCTTCGGGCGGAACACTATTTCCGCCCTGTTGCCTGTAAGGTTGGTTATCGTATATCTGTAAAGGCTCACGTTGTGGCGGTTGAAAGGCGATAGCAGCTGGTTGTCGATAATGGTTACACCGTAAATGTCGGGCAGCAGGTACTTGTTTAGTGTCGTCATGGCGGTCTTGTGCCGTGGTATGGTGCCGGTATTGAGCTGCTGCACGGCTTCTTTCACAATGTTGTCCTTTATGTATATGGTGCTGTATGATTCGCCTGCGAACTCCCTGCTGCCACGCGAGATTGCATACATTGACGGTATTGCCATTAGTGTGAAGTTGCGCCTTTCTGTGTTGAAATAATACCTTATATATATATTGGTGTGTGTGCCGTTCATGTTCACGGGCATACTTTGCCTGTATGCCAGCACCCGTTGCAGAGTCAACGAGTCGGTGGCGGCTTTTGCATCGGCTGTGTATTGATGGAAAAACAGCAGCAAGACGCACAGCGCAACGATGCCCCAACGGTGTTTCATAATGCAAATATACGAGTATTTTTCCAATCAGGTTAATGCCGTACAGTTAATTTTGGCCTGCATTGTGCAATATTTGTTTACAGTCGCGCAGGCTGGCCTGCCGTTTCTGCGCCGTCACAGTGGCTGTTTTGCCGCATCTGTGACGGTGCTGGGGCATTGCGCTGTGTAAGCCGGTGGCGTTGGAAGCATGGCAAAGTGTAAGTGCGGATTTGTCGGAAAAAACAGTAAAACTACGTAGTCCGGCCATGTGCCGGTGCTGGGCTGGCTGTTGTTTGGAGGGTCGAAAAGTCGCGATGTGCGCCCTTTTTAGGAACGGTTTGCGGCCTTTGGGGTGGGAACGTCGGCCGTTTCAGTGGCAAAATGCCGTCAATGAGCAGTGAAAAGATGGCCTTTTACAATTCAAAAGGCCATCTTTTGCAATGCGGAAGACGGCATTTCGGCTGCCAGTCGGTTGTGCATCGTTGCACAGTTGTTGTGCGTTGGTCTGTAAGTTGCTGTTCTTACGGAAGTTATATTTGCACACTTTTCCGGCTGTTTTTTATGTCTTTGTATATTTGTTTCCAGAATACGGCATTATGAAAGCCTTTTGGAAATACATTATGTCATGATTTCACGGCTTTTTGAAACATCCTGCCACGGCGTCGGCAATACAGCCGTGCCGCTCAGGTAGCGCCATGCTCATAAGCATGTGGTGTTTTTTCGGAAACAGGATGTTTGTTGTCGGGGATATATAAAAATTGCACAAATAATTTGTTTGTGTGCAAGAAATAGTCTATCTTTGCACAAATTTTTGAATTTTGTGCAATGGAATCAATACCAAGTTTCAACTCGTATATCGAGAAAAGCGTGATAGACAACTGGGACTGTGACGCACTTACCGACTACAAGGGTGTCACCCTGCAATATAAAGATGTGGCGCGCAAAATAGAGAAGCTGCACATCATGTTTGAAAACAGCGGCGTGCAGAAGGGGGACAAGATAGCCATCTGCGGCCGCAACAGTGCGAACTGGGCTGTTGCTTTCCTCGCCACGCTGACATACGGGGCGGTGGCAGTGCCTGTGCAGCATGAGTTCACGCCCGACCAGATATACAATGTTGTCAACCACAGCGAGGCAAAACTGCTGTTCGTAGGCGACGTTGTGGCCAAGTCGGTGGATGCGACGAAGATGCCGAACCTCGAAGGCGTAATCTATATTCCCGACTATTCGCTGCTTGTATCGAGGACGGACAAGCTGACGTTCGCGCGGGAACACCTCAACGAACTGTTCGGGAAGAAATACCCCAAGGCGTTCCGTTCAAACCATGTGGCATACCACAGGGAGGCGACACCCGAAGAGCTGGCCCTCATCAACTATACAAGCGGCACGACGGGCTTCTCTAAAGGCGTAATGCTGCCTTACCGCGCATTGTGGGGCAACCTTGACTTTACGCTGAAGATGCTCGGAACGCGCATACCCAAGCGTTCCAACACGGTGAGCATATTGCCGATGGCCCACATGTACGGTATGTCGTTCGAGTTCCTGTTCGAATTCTGCCACGGATGCCATATTTTCTTCCTTACCCGTGTGCCGAGTCCCGCGATAATAGCTCAGGCGTTCACTGACATCAAGCCGGCCATAATAATTGCCGTGCCGCTTGTGGTGGAGAAAATAATAAGGAAAAAGGTGTTCCCGAAAATACAGACGCACAAGATGCGCCTGTTGATGAACATGCCGGTAATCAGCAAGAAGGTGAAGCAGAAAATATGCGAAGAGGTTATGGCGGCTTTCGGCGGCAACCTTTATGAAATAGTGGTAGGCGGCGCACCGTTCAATCAGGAGGTGGAGGCTTTCCTTAAAAGCATCGACTTCCCCGTGACAGTCGGCTACGGCGCTACAGAATGCGCCCCAATCATAACATATACTGATTATAGCGAATTTGTGCCGACATCGTGCGGCAAGGCCGTGGTGCACATGGAAGTGAAGATTGTCAGCAACGACCCCGAGAATGTGCCGGGCGAGCTGCTTGCGCGCGGCACCAACGTAATGCTCGGATACTATAAGAACGAGGAAGCCACGCGGCAGGCGCTTGACAGCGAGGGCTGGTATCACAGCGGAGACCTTGCCCTGATGGACAGCGATGGCTATGTGTACATCAAGGGACGTATAAAGAACATGCTGCTCGGCGCCAACGGGCAGAATGTATATCCCGAGGAAATCGAGGACAAGCTCAACAGCATGACGCTTGTGGTGGAGAGCCTTGTGGTGCAGAATGGCGAAAAGCTTGTAGCCCTGATATATCCAGACTATGACGAGGCGAAAAACCTCGGCTTTTCAAAAGAGGACATACGGCACGTCATGGAGCAGAACCTCATAGAGCTGAACATGCTCATACCGTCGTACAGCAAGATTTCCACGTTCAAACTGATGGAAGAAGAGTTTGAGAAGACGCCGAAAAAGAGCATCAAGAGGTATCTTTATAAAGACGTTGAACTGTAAAAACGATACGTGTACGTCAAAGGGGGTTGGCCAGCTGGCCAACCCCCTTTGACGTATATATGGGATGCATGACGCCTGACGGATTTGAATAGGCATGGCTTGAAGGCCGAGCACCGTTCTTCTGTATGATTAAATTCTCGTTAAACATTGGGATTTTTCGTGCGACAAACTTTCAAGTTTTGATATTATTTCGTAATTTTGTGGCTGAATATATGAAAATATCATGTCACTTGTAATTGTTTCCATCTTGCTGATAGGCTACGTCCTTATCGCCACGGGATACGCTACCAAGGTAAACCGGGCGGCGATAGCGATGTTTGTCGGTACGGCAGGATGGGTGCTTTACATCTGTTACGGCACTGATTTCGTTATGGGGCAGCACGCCGGGGAATATGCCGACTTCCTTGCCGGGGCGTCGCCTACAAGCTCAAACGTAAAGCAATACATAGCTGAAGACATATTTATAAAATATGTAGGCAAGGGAGCTGAAATCGTGCTGTTCCTGCTTGCCACGATGACAATTGTCGAAATACTTAACAACAACGGGTGTTTCGACTTCTTGCAGGAACTGATGAAAACACGCAACAGCAAGAAACTGCTGTGGATAATGTCGATGATGACATTTGTGATATCGGCAAATCTTGACAACCTGACAACAACCACGATGATGCTTGTAATCATGCACAAGTTGCTGCCCAACCGCAGGCAGCGCATGATATACGGGTGTGCCATCGTGCTGGCGGCCAACTGCGGCGGAGCGTTGACCGTGATAGGCGACCCTAACGGGCTTGTGCTTTGGAGTACGGGGATTGTGACTGCAACCGATTTTTCGGCGTCGCTTGCACTGCCTTGCCTTATTGCATGGTGCCTGCCTACTTATTGGCTGAGCCGCAGTTTGCCTGAGCATATCGACTTGCAGCTGTCGACCATGCCTTATCGTGGGGACGATACGAACCTTAACAAGTGGCAGCGTGTGCTGATGTTGATACTCGGCATCGGTGGCTTATGGTTTATCCCGACATTCCACAACATTACAAAGTTAAGCCCGTTCCTCGGTGCGTTGTGCGTGCTTTCGCTCTTGTGGATTGTAAATGAGATTTTCAACCGCAAGCTGATGAACGTAGACCAGATGATGCAACGGCCGGTACCGCGCGCTTTGCAGTATGGCATAATACAGCTTATGCTGTTCGTAATGGGCATCATGCTTGCGATAGGGGCGGTGCGCGAAACCGGGGCAATATCTCACATGGCCGCTTTCTGTGATACCAATATACATAATGTGTGGATAATGGGTGTCGTTACCGGTGCGGTGAGCAGCGTACTTGACGCTTTTGCTTCATGTATGAGCTTTATTTCCATTTATCCGGTTGTGGATGAAAACATGGTTGCGCAAGCAGCTGATTCGGCATATATGTCATCGTTTGTGCAGAATGGCGTATATTGGAAAATCATAGCGTTCTGTTCCGCAATGGGCGGAAACATACTTCCTTTGGGTTCGGTAAGCGGACTTGCCCTTATGAAAATGGAACGCGTCCATGTTGGATGGTATTTCAAGAATGTAGGTTTTGTAGCTATGGCTGGCTGGCTTTTGGGGCTTGCCGCAATGTGGGCTTTAAATTGAATAGGAAAAAACAAAAAATATTATGGGTAGGATTAAGACTATTGGTATTATGACTTCAGGAGGCGATGCTCCTGGAATGAACGCCGCCATACGTGCGGTGACGAGGGCCGGTATCTGCAACGGTTTCAAAATAAAAGGTATTTACCGTGGATATGACGGATTGATAAACAATGAAATTGCTGATTTTACAACTGAAAATGTCAGCGGTATAATCATGTCTGGCGGTACAATATTGAAAACCGCACGCAGCAAGGAGTTTACAACACCGGAAGGCAGGCGGAAGGCTTATGATAACATGGTGGCTAACGACATTGACGCACTGGTTGTCATCGGCGGAAACGGCTCGCTAACGGGTGCGATGCTGTTTGCCCAGGAGTATGATGTCTGCTGTATAGGACTGCCGGGAACGATTGACAACGACTTGTACGGCACTGATTCAACAATAGGTTATGACACCACACTGAACACGATTGTAGAGTGTGTGGACCGTATCCGTGACACCGCCCAGAGCCATGAGAGGATATTCTTTGTCGAGGTTATGGGGCGTGACGCAGGTTTCCTGGCACAGAACAGCGCAATAGCATCTGGTGCGGAGGCTGCCATAATACCTGAAGATTCTACCGATGTAGACCAGCTTGCGCGGTTTATGGAGCGCGGAATAAGGAAAAGTAAGAAGAGCTGTATCGTCATTGTGTCGGAGAGTCCTAAGTGTGGTGCCTTGTATTATGCAGACCGTGTACGTAACGAATTCCCAGATTACGATGTAAGGGTGTCAATACTTGGCCACTTGCAGCGTGGCGGCAGGCCTACCGCACATGACAGAATCCTTGCAAGCCGTACTGGAGTGGGTGCTATAGACGCTATTATGCAAGGCCAGCGTAATGTCATGATAGGCGTGCGCAACAATGAAGTTGTATATGTACCGTTAAGCGAGGCTATACGTTCAGACAAGCCGTTCGACAAGAAACTTATAACCGTTCTTGATGAATTGAGTATATAAATAGGTAGTGTTAACATTAAAGTTGTTAAAATGATGTCTTTTGAATGCAAATAAAAGTTTATTGTACGTAACTTTTATGGATATATATTTGCAAGGGAAAAACTATTTATTAATTTTGCGTTTTTGAAAGACATACTTAAATGTAATAATCATATGGAACAAATTAAAGGACATATTTCCCAGATTATCGGTCCTGTCATCGATGTGTTTTTTGACACAAATGGTGTAGACCCTGAGAAAGTGTTGCCTAAGATTTATGATGCGCTTGTTGTGAAACGTCCAGACGGACGAGACCTTGTAATCGAGGTGCAGCAGCATATCGGCGAAGATACGGTGAGGTGTGTCGCCATGGATAATACTGACGGCTTACAGCGCGGATTAGAGGTCGTATCGACCGGGCATCCGATATTGATGCCTACTGGTGAGCAAATCAAGGGCAGAATGATGAATGTCATCGGTCAGCCGATTGACGGCATGGCTCCGTTGGACATGAAAGGTGCTTATCCTATTCATTGTGAAGCTCCGAAATTTGACGAGTTGTCGACACACAAGGAAATGCTTGCCACCGGAATTAAAGTCATTGATTTGCTTGAACCTTACATGAAAGGTGGAAAAATCGGCTTGTTCGGTGGCGCGGGTGTTGGAAAGACCGTGCTCATAATGGAGCTTATCAATAACATTGCCAAGGGACATAGTGGCTACTCTGTGTTTGCCGGTGTCGGCGAGCGTACGCGTGAAGGTAACGACCTGATTCGTGATATGCTTGAGTCGGGTGTAATACGTTACGGTGAGAAGTTCAGGAAAGCCATGGAAGAGGGCAAGTGGGACTTGTCATTGGTTGACCCGGAAGAACTTAAGAAATCGCAGGCGACCCTTGTTTACGGTCAGATGAATGAGCCGCCTGGAGCACGTGCTTCAGTGGCGTTGTCAGGTCTTACCGTTGCGGAGGAATTCCGTGACCATGGAGGCAAGGACGGAGAGGCAACTGATATAATGTTCTTTATTGACAACATATTCCGTTTTACGCAGGCAGGTTCAGAGGTTTCAGCGCTGTTGGGACGTATGCCTTCGGCCGTGGGATATCAGCCTACGCTTGCGAGCGAGATGGGTACGATGCAGGAGCGCATTACGTCAACAAAGAACGGAAGTATCACTTCCGTGCAGGCAGTATACGTTCCTGCGGATGACTTGACTGACCCTGCACCGGCTACGACATTTACTCACCTTGACGCAACAACGGAGTTGAGCAGGAAGATTACCGAACTTGGTATTTATCCGGCAGTCGACCCTCTGGGCAGTACTTCCCGAATTCTTGACCCCCTGATTGTAGGTAAGGAGCATTATGAATGTGCGCAAAGAGTTAAGAAAATACTGCAGCATTACAAGGAATTGCAAGATATTATTGCGATTTTGGGTATGGATGAACTTTCTGATGAAGACAAGTTGACTGTGAACAGGGCTCGCCGTGTCCAGAGGTTCTTGTCGCAGCCGTTTACTGTGGCTGAGCAGTTTACCGGACTGCCGGGCGTGATGGTTCCCATCGAGGAAACTATAAGGGGCTTCAATGCCATACTTGACGGTGAGGTGGATGACCTTCCCGAGCAGGCATTCTTGAATGTAGGTACTATAGATGATGCAATAGCCAAGGGCAAGAAGCTTATGGAAGCGGCCAAAGGCTAACAATGACCATATATGGATATGAGCTTAAAACTTAAAATAGTATCACCCGAAAAAGTGGAATTTGATGATTACGTTGAAAGCGTAAAGGTTCCGGGTGTGATGGGTAATTTTGAAATACTTGAAAATCACGCTCCCATAATCTCTGTGCTTCAATCAGGAATTATTGAATACACCGCAAATGGAGACAGAAGACAATTGAATGTTTCTGGAGGTTTCGTAGAGGTACATAAAAATGAAGTGTCGTTATGCGTTGAAAAAACACGATGAGCGTACTTTCCGTATCTTTGTCGATATCTTATTTTATTGTCATCGGGTTGGCTTATGTTAAGGGATACGATATTGTAAAGCGCCATTCTCCGGGCCATTTGGTACATTTCTATCTCATCATGGCAGCCATACGTATGCTTCTGACTGCAACGGTTGTGGTTGTATATGTGCTTTTATCCGACAGTAGGGATGATTCAATCAGATTTGCGGCAATGTTCATGTCCATGTATGCTGTGATGATGGTTGTGACACTGATATTAAAACATTAACAAGAGAATGAACCATTTGATAAGGTTACTGTGTGCGACGGCATTGATGTTGCTGGCGTTTGCGACTACAGCGAGGGCAGCCGGTCAAGATGCTGATATAAAAGAAGTCGTGCTTGAGCACATAAAAGATTCTTATGATTGGCATATAACCGATATCGGCGATAAGCCGTTGGTTGTACATTTGCCTGTAATTGTCAATAGCTCGACAGGCTTCCACATGTTCAGCAGTGCTCGGTTTTCAGAAGTAGCCGATGCCAATGGATATAAGCATGGACCTTTTAATCTGGCCATAGCAACGAAAGGTGAAAATGCTGGGAAGATTGTAGAGCTTGACGGCTCAGGCAAAGAGTCGCGCCCGTTTGACATTTCCATAACAAAGACGGTTGCCGTCATGTTTATAAATGTCATTATTCTGTTTTGCTGCATATTGATTCCAGCACGTTGGTATCGCAACCGAAAGGTCAGCGACCCGGCTCCCAAAGGCTTTACAGGCTTTATCGAGATGCTTGTAATGTATGTCGTGGATGAGATAATAAAGCCAGGCGTAGGCAAGGGATACGAGAAGTATACTCCTTATCTGCTTACTTGCTTTTTCTTCATCTTCGTCTGCAATGTTATGGGATTGATGCCGTTTCCTCCCGGCGGAGGAAATGTGACGGGCAATATAGCCGTTACGTTCTTCCTTGCTTTGTGCACATTTATCATCGTCCAGTTTAGCGGTAACAAGCATTATTGGAAAGATATATTCTGGCCGGATGTGCCGACATGGTTGAAAGCTCCTATACCATTGATTCCTATAATAGAGTTTGTTGGTATATTCACCAAGCCGTTTGCGTTGATGATTCGACTTTTCGCGAACATGATGGCCGGACACGCGATAGCATTGGCCATAACTTGCATAATATTCCTTGTTGCAAGTAAGACGATGGCGGTGTTCTTGAGCATGTCGGCGGTAAGTGTCGTGATGAGCATTTTCATGATGTGCCTTGAATGTTTGGTATGTTTCATCCAGGCGATGGTGTTTACAATGTTGAGTGCCGTGTTCATCGGCTTGGCGAAGGCAGAGCCTGAGCATAGCAAATAATGATAAAAATAAACTTGAATAAATAACAAATTAACACTAACGATTATGATTTCATTGTTATTAGCAGCAGACGCTGTTGCAAAGTTGGGTGCCGCTATCGGCGCAAGTCTTGCAGCCATTGGCGCAGGTATTGGTATAGGTAGAATTGGCGGTCAGGCTATGGATGCCATGGCTCGTCAGCCGGAAGTAATGGACAAACTTTTCACCAACATGATTGTTGCTGCCGCTCTTATCGAGGGTGTTGCGCTTTTTGCAGCAGTCATAGCATTCTTGTGTATTTAATACAGAGCAGGCTTTCGCAGGTGTATTGACACTTGCGGAGCCGCTCTTTCAAAAAACAGCGTATGGATTTATTAGTTCCAAGTACCGGCTTGCTATTTTGGATGACCATCACGTTTCTCGTGGTTCTGGGCGTCTTTTGTAAGTTTGGTTTCCCTGCGATAATAAAAATGGTCAACGGGAGAAAGGCTTACATTGACGACAGTCTGCGGAAAGCGCATGAGGCAAACGAAAAGTTGGCCAATATACAAAGAGAGAGTGAATCCATCTTGCAGGAAGCCCGTGAAAGGCAAGCCTTGTTATTGAAAGAAGCTGCTGCTACGCGTGACGCTATCGTAGAGTCTGCTCAAGGAAAGGCGCGCGAAGAAGGCAACAGACTTCTTTCGGAAGCAAAGGCGGAGATAGACAGCCAGCGTCGGGCTGCAGTCGGCGACATCCGCAAGGAAGTTGCAACGCTAAGTGTGGAAATTGCGGAAAAAATACTTCGTGAAAAGCTTGGCAATGACAAGGCGCAGATGGATTTGATTGACCGTATGCTGGATGAAGTTTCTTCTGAAAAAAGATAATTTGTTATGGATTTAGGATTAATATCGGTAAGATATGCGCGTGCTTTGCTGAAGGCTGGCATTGAGGAAAAGCTTGATGGCAATGTCTATCAAGAGATGCTGACATTGTCGGACAGCTATATAAATGTCCCTGAACTCAAGTTTACCATAGATAATCCGATGCTCTCAAAGGCGGACAAGGAACAATTATTCCTTACGGCGACAGGCGGAAATCCTTGTGAATTGACAAAACGGCTTTTCAGGTTGGTATTGAAGGAAGACCGTGAGAGTGTAATGCAATTCATTGCGAATTCATATATTACATTATACCGAAAGCAGAAAAATCTAATCCGAGCTAAACTTTTGACCGCCACAACTGTATCTCCTTCCATTGAGCAGAAGTTACGGAATCTGGTGGAAAGTAAGACAAGTGGAACTGTAGAATTTGAGACTAAGACAAATCCTGATTTAATTGGAGGTTTCGTCTTGGAGTATGACACATACAGACTGGATTTGAGTGTCAGGTCTATGTTGAATTCCATTTTGTCAAAACTTAAGTAACAAACGATTGTAGTTTATAATATGTCAGATAAAATTAAACCGAGCGAAGTTTCACAAGTCCTTCTCGACCAGCTCAAGGGCATAAGCGGCAGTGCCAAGTTCGACGAGGTGGGTACGGTATTGCAGGTCAGCGATGGCGTAGCCCGCATTTATGGACTGCGCAATGCAGAGGCTAATGAATTGCTTGAGTTTGAGAACGGAACGATGGCTATCGTCATGAACCTTGAAGAGGACAACGTCGGCTGTGTGCTTTTAGGCCCGACCTCGGACATCAAGGAGGGAATGCACGTAAAGCGCACGAAGCGTATCGCCAGCATTAAAGTGAATGACAATATGCTGGGTCGAGTGATAAATCCACTTGGCCAGGCAATTGACGGAAAGGGCGATATAGACTTGACAGGTTCTTTTGAAATGCCGTTGGACCGCAAAGCTCCAGGAGTGATTTACCGTCAGCCTGTGAAGGAGCCTCTGCAAACCGGACTGAAGGCCGTGGACTCGATGATTCCTATCGGCCGAGGACAACGTGAGCTGATTATCGGCGACCGTCAGACGGGTAAGACGGCGATAGCTGTCGATACGATAATTAACCAAAAGAGTTTTTATGATGCCGGCAAGCCGGTATATTGCATTTATGTGGCCATCGGACAGAAGGCTTCAACGGTTGCGGCTTTGGTTGCCAACCTGAAAGAACATGGGGCCATGCCTTATACCATAGTCGTGGCCGCTACGGCTGCCGACCCTGCCGCAATGCAGTATTATGCACCTTTTGCCGGTGCCGCAATAGGCGAATATTTTAGGGACAGGGGCTATTCTGCGCTTGTGGTATATGACGATTTGTCAAAGCAGGCCGTTGCGTACCGCGAGGTGTCTCTTGTACTCCGCCGTCCTTCAGGGCGCGAGGCGTATCCGGGTGATGTGTTCTATTTGCACAGCCGTCTGCTTGAGCGTGCTGCGAGGATTAACGACCAGCAGGAAGTTGCGGAGCAGATGAACGATTTGCCTGAGTGTATGAAAGGCCATGTCAAAGGTGGAGGTTCGCTTACGGCGCTGCCTATCATCGAGACACAGGCCGGTGACGTGTCTGCGTATATTCCGACAAACGTGATTTCCATCACCGACGGGCAGATATATCTTGAAACCGATTTGTTCAACCAAGGCTTCCGTCCTGCGATAAATGTGGGTATTTCGGTGAGCCGTGTCGGCGGCTCGGCTCAGATAAAGAGTATGAAGAAAGTGGCAGGAACGTTGAAGATAGACCAGGCGCAGTATCGTGAGCTTGAGGCCTTTTCAAAGTTCTCGAGCGATATGGACGCCGTTACTGCCATGACTCTTGACCGTGGACGAAAGAACAACCAGTTGCTCATACAGCCGCAGTACAGCCCGATGCCCGTAGGCGAGCAAGTCGCAATTCTGTATTGCGGTACGCATGGCTTGATGCACGATGTGCCGGTAGAGAAGGTGCGTGAGTGTCAAGATACTTTCTTGGAGAAGATGCGTTCGTCGCATGCCGATGTGATTGACACGCTTGCCAGCGGCAAGATAGGCGACGAACAGACAACCGTCATTGAGTCTGTAATGGCAGACATTGCAGGCCAGTATAAAAACTGATTGACTTATGCCGTCGCTAAAGGAAATAAAAAACCGCATATCGTCTGTAAACAGTACGCGTAAAATCACCAGTGCGATGAAGATGGTTGCTTCGTCAAAGCTTCACCATGCGCAGGTGATGATAGAGAATATGCTGCCTTATGAGACGATGCTTGAGCATATCCTCAAGAGCTTTTTGGCTTCAGAGGTTGACGCTACGACTGTGTACAGTGTCGGGCGGCCGGTCAAGCGTGTTGCTTTGGTGGTATATTCTTCAAACAGCAGCCTTTGTGGCGGCTTCAACGCCAATGTCATCAAGATGATGCAGCACGTCGTCGATGAGTACCGGCACTTGGGCAAAGACAATGTAATAATATATCCGGTGGGACGCAAGGTGGCTGAAAAGGCTGCCAAGTTAGGTTTCTCGTGTGCCGGGGATTATTCGGCAATGGCTGACAAGCCTTCTGTAAATCCTTGCATCGACTTGGCTGAAACGCTTGCTAGGCAGTTTGTCGCCGGTGAGATTGACCGTGTAGAGATGATATACCATCATTTCAAGAGCGCGGGTTCTCAAATTCTTACACGCAAAACTTTCCTTCCGATAGATGTGAAGAGTGAGATAGAGTTTGACGACGAGCGTGACCTTTCGTCGCATATAGCAACTCTCGAGGCACAGGAATATTTGCGGAAGAAAGGACGGAGGGCTACCATGTCAGAAAAAGAAGAGGCAAAGCCGCTTAATGACAACTTCATTGTCGAGCCTGACATGGAAACCGTGCTGTCAATGTTGATACCAAAACTGTTGCACCTGATGGTTTATACAGCTTTGCTTGACAGTATTGCCAGCGAGCATGCGGCACGTATGGTTGCGATGCAGACGGCGACAGACAATGCCGACGAACTGTTGCGTGAGCTGAACCTGCAATACAACAAGAGCCGCCAGCAGGCCATTACAAACGAGTTGCTTGACATTGTAGGAGGTTCTGCGAACAATTGACGGTAAACGACTTGTAGGCAGTCATATTGCTGACTGACCGTGAAATTCTTAAAGGCGGCCTTTTGCTTTGCGAAAGGCCGCCTTTTATGTTTTCAAAAGCCGTCTTTTGGGGTATAAGAGGCGACATTTTGAACCCCAACCCGTAAGTTCTTGGTTTACAGTGAGTTGCCTCTCCTCTTGAACTCCGCACAGGTTATGGCTGTGGCTATTGCAACGTTCAGGCTGTCAATACCGCTTGTTTTGCTGTAAGAAGGGATATATAGTGTGCGGTTTGCCCTTTCCATGATTTCTGGCGAGACACCGTTGCCTTCATTACCCATTATTATAATTCCTTTTGCTGACAGTTCCTGGCTGTATATATTGCCGCCGTCAAGCGATGTGGCGTATATCGGAGTGCCGTCGGGCAGGCTGTCAAGTGTCGCTGCAAGGTCGGTGTACACGATGTTCACGCGCGCTATGCTGCCCATTGTAGCTTGTACGGCCTTGGGGTTGAAGGCGTCGGCCGTGCCTTCATTGCACAATATTGTGGATATGCCGAACCAGTCGGCAATGCGTATTATTGTTCCGAGGTTGCCGGGGTCTTGCACTTTGTCCAGTGCAAGGCACAGTTCCCTGTTGCATATTTCCGCATTAAACTTTTTCTGTGGAATAGGGAATATGCCGAGAACATGCTGCGGATGTTGTAGGAAACTGACTTTGCGCAATTCTTCGTCAGTGGCGACAATGTATTCGGCCGCGGTTCCGGTTGCATGTTTTTCAAGCCACTCTGCGGTGGCTATGACGGTTTTCGGCTGTGACACTGCCGCCAGGTCGCCTACAGTTTTAGGGCCTTCGGCAACGAAAAGGCCGTAGCGCTCACGGCTTTTTTTGTTTTCGAGAGAGCGTATGAGTTTGGTCAGATTTTTGCTAATCATATTGTTTTCCTGCTTTTGGCTAACAAAAATACTAAATAATTATTATTTTTGCATGATAAAAAGCGATTAAGTGGTAAAACAAGCGTCATATACAGTGTTCCGTATGGTGTGTGCGGTTTTTGTCGCGGTTGTCCTTGCTGGATGTTCCGTGTCAAAGTTCATACCTGAGGGGCGCTATATGTTGGACGACGTCGAGATAAAATCAGACGTAAAGGGCATTGAAACGTCGCAGTTTGAGCCGTATGTGCGCCAGAAAGGAAATTCCAAATGGTTTTCGTTGTTCAAGATACCTTTGGGCACTTACGCCCTTGCCGGCCGCGATACGACGAAATGGCTTAACCGAAAACTGAAGGCGATGGGTGAAAGCCCCGTGCTGTTTGACTCGGTGCAGGCTGACCTTACCTGTGCCGACCTTGGTAGCGTGTTGCATGGCCTGGGATATGTCAGAGGCAGCGTTGACTACAGTTTGAAGTTCGGAAAGAAGAAAAAGGTGAAGGTTGTGTACAATCTTCACCCCGGGGTGAGGTATCATGTGCGCAGCATAGATTACGACATTCATGACGCACGCATCGACTCGCTGCTGAAGGCCAATGATGACGGCCGCTCCAAGCTGCGTGAGGGTATGCCGTTCATGGTCAGCGCACTTGATGAAGAGCGCAACCGCATAACCGATTTGTTGAACAATAACGGCTATGTGAATTTCCATATGGATTTCATCTCATTCTCGGCCGATACCGTTAGGGGAAGTTCTGACATCGGCCTGACCCTCCATCTGCATAAATTCATGGCTTCAGGTGGCGGCGAAGAGAGCGAACACAGGCAATATACGATTGGCGACATCCGTTATCATGCAACTGGTGAGCTTGACGAGATACCGTTGCGGCGTTCCGTATTGGAGGAAAACACATTGCTTCAGCCCGGAAAGCTGTATAATGCCGACGACCTGCAAAAAACTTACAACAGGTTCGGCCGGTTGCAGATTGTAAAATACACAAATATTAAATTTACCGAGCGGCCTGACAGCAATGTGCTTGACTGCAACATAGGCATCAGCACAAACAAGATAAACAGCATAAGTTTCCAGCCGGAAGGCACTAATACGGCAGGCGATTTTGGCGCAGCCGCGTCGTTGGCTTACGAGAACAGAAACCTCTTCAACGGCGCTGAGGCTTTCAGTATAAAGTTGCGTGGAGCGTTCGAGGCCATAACCGGTCTTGAAGGGTATCAGAACCAGAACTATGAGGAGTACAGCATTGAGGCAAGGCTGGTGTTCCCGCGTTTCCTTATCCCGTTTTTGTCAAAGAAGTTCAGGAGGCAGTCTACCGCTGTTTCCGAGTTGTTTGCCAGCTACAACATGCAAAACCGGCCAGAGTTCCACCGGCGTGTGTTCTCCGCCGGATGGCGTTACAGGTGGAACGACGTGTCGGGACGGCGAAGCTACAAAGTGGATTTGCTCGACCTTAATTATATTTATATGCCATGGATTTCAAATACCTTTAGGGATGAATACCTCAATGATGTAAACAACATAAACTCAATATTGCGTTACAATTACGAGGATTTGTTCATAATGAAATTCGGCTTTGGCATGTCGTACAACAACGGCAACGAGGCTTTTAAGGTGAATGTCGAGACTTCGGGAAACTTGCTTAGCGGAATATCGCACGCCCTTGGGAGCAAACGTAACGGAGAGAACCAATACACTTTGTTCAATATTGCTTTTGCGCAGTATGTGAAGGGAGACTTCGACTATACCAAAGTGTTCAATATCGACAGGAACAACAGCCTTGCCTTTCATTGCGGACTTGGCATAGCATATCCCTACGGCAACAGCAAGGTGCTGCCCTTTGAGAAGCGTTATTTCTCTGGCGGTGCGAACTCGGTGAGGGGATGGAGTGTGAGAGGTCTTGGCCCGGGCAGGTTTAGGGGGACAGACGGGGCGATAGACTTTATAAACCAGACCGGCGACTTGAAGCTGGATTTGAACCTGGAGCTGCGTTCGTTCCTGTTCTGGAAGGTATATGGCGCTTTGTTTGTCGATGCTGGGAATATCTGGACGTTGCGCGCTTATGAGGAACAGCCGGGCGGACAGTTCCGCTTCAATGACTTTTATAAGCAGATAGCTGTGTCATACGGACTGGGAATAAGGTTCAATTTCGACTTTTTCATCCTGCGTTTCGACATGGGCATGAAAGCCATCAACCCTGCCTATGAAACTAAAGAGGAACATTATGCGATATTCCATCCCGATTTCAGTCGCGATTTCGCCTTTCACTTTGCAGTGGGCCTTCCATTTTGACATTCCACTTTCCGCCACGTTTCACCAAAGTTATTATGTAGTCGGCCTGTTCGGTCATTTTTCCAGCCTTGCCAAGTGTGTCGATACGCATGAAATTGTGTATTCTGTAATTGGCGGTGGCGGTAGTGTCATTGACAATGTTTATGCTTTGCGCTTCACAATAGGCACCTTCATCTTGTGCTTTTAGGATGTCAATATCCTCTTGCTGCATGTTGCTGGCCAAGAAACTTAGCCACACGGCAGATTCTTCGGTGCAGAATTTACGTGAGTCTGCGAATTTGAAATTGAAATAATTTTCTGTAAAACTGTCAGCGGCAGATTTTATTTTATCCTTTTCTTTTTCTTCTGCCGGTTGTGAACATGAACTTGCAAGCATTGTGATGGCACAGAAGAAAGCCGTAAGATAATTTTTCATATCCAAGTTTTAATTTTTTACAAAGATATTAATTTATTTTTGTCGGAAATTCATTTCTTTATAATTTTGCAGCCAAAAAGTATCTGAGATGTTGAAATTCATGTCTTTCGGCAGCGGAAGTTGTGGAAACTGTTATTATATATGTACTGATAATTATGGTATACTGATAGATGCAGGCATAGGCATCCGTAAGATGAAAAAGTATTTTTCGGATTACGGCCTTAGCTTCAATGACGTAAAGGGCATTATTGTTACACACGACCATGCTGACCATGTAAAGGCTGTTGGGGTATTAAGCGATGCTTACGGCCTGCCGGTTTATGCTACCGGAAAGGTTCATGAAGGCATAAGGCGCAATTACTGCGTCCATAAGAAGGTTGCCGCATCAAATGTCATGATTATAGGAAAAGATGAAGAGTTTGCTTTGGGCGAATTTCAGATAAAGGCTTTCGATGTGCCCCATGACAGTCTTGACAATGTAGGGTTTATGATTAGATACGGCAAATCGGTGTTTTGCCTGATGACAGATATCGGACATGTTACTGATGAGATAGCACGTGTTATCGGCTTGGCGGATTATTTGGTGATAGAGGCCAATTATGATGAAGAGATGCTTTGGTCGGGAACTTATCCCGAATATCTTAAAAAACGTGTTTCTTGCGGCATGGGGCATTTGTCGAACAAGCAATGCGCGTGTGCAATAAGGGATTATGCTACTGACAGGTTGCATCATGTGTGGCTGTGTCATCTGAGCGAGGAGAACAATCACCCGGAACTTGCTCGCAAGACCGTTGAGGGAATGCTTCCTGATTTTGGCGGATGTGATGCCGGTAAGATTTGTGTAGATGTGTTCCGGAGGAATGTTCCAAGCTTGATGTTTGAACTTGAATGACTTAAAATGAATAATGTTTATGAAGAGGATTTTAACTAAAAGTGCAATGTTGTGCACGCTTATGTTTGCCAGTGTTCAGGCTGACGCCCAAATCAGTCTCGGCGACATTTTGAAGAATGTGGTTTCCGGCGAGAAGAAGGAAACGACAACTAACAATGAGGATAATGGCAAATCAGGGGGATTATTGTCGGCTTTGACGAATGTCTTTTCAGCAAGCAAAGTTGCCACCAAAGATAAAATTGTGGGAATTTGGGTTTATGAAGAGCCTGCCGTGGTACTTTCAAGCGACAATACTTTGAAGAACTTAGGCGGTAAGTTGGCATCGTCTGCAATTGAAGAAAAGCTAAAGACTAAACTTGAAGGATTTGGTTTCAAGAAGGGAAGTGTCAAAATGACATTTGATAGTGATGGGAATTTTACCCAAACGTTTCTTGGCAAGAACCTTACAGGCACTTATACAGTTGAAGACAAGAATATTGTACTGAAATATGGCGGCAAGGTATCACAGGTGATAGGTACGACCCAGCTTGACGGCAACAATCTACTTATTGTGATGGACGCCTCGAAATTGCTGAAATATGTCAATGTGCTTGGTGGCATAACACAAAATTCAATGCTGGAGACGGCTACTTCGCTTTTAAGCAGCATGGACGGACTTGAGTGCGGTCTTAAGCTTGTAAAGGAGTGATTGTTGACAAAAAAGAGTTAAATTTTTAATTAAGTACGTTGCGGGGGACACTTTTTTCATATAAAAGTGTTACCTTTGCAGCCGCTATTACGAGATAGTAGCATTTATTCAAACTTAATAACACATAGAAATAAAATGGCAACAAAAATCAGATTGCAGCGTGGCGGTCGTAAAGGCTATGCTTTTTACCGTATCGTCATAGCAGATGTAAGAGCGCCACGTGATGGCAGGTTTACAGAGAAAATAGGTACGTACAACCCCAACACTAATCCTGCTACGGTTGATTTGAACTTTGACCGTGCATTGTATTGGGTTGAGACAGGCGCACAGCCCACGGATACAGTCCGCAACATTCTCAAGCGTGAAGGAGTGTATTTGATGAAGCATCTTCGTGGTGGTGTGAAGAAAGGCGCATTCGACGAAGCTGCGGCTCAGGCTAGGTTTGAGGCTTGGAAGGCTGACAAGGAGAAGGGCTTGGAGCAAATTCGCGAGAATGACGCAAAGAGCAAGAAAGAAGCTTATGCTAAGAACCTGGAGGCAGAGAAGAAGGTAAATGAGGCTGTAGCAAAGAAAGTTGCTGACAAGAAAGCTGCTTTGGCTGCAGAAAAGGCTGCAAGCGAAGCTGCCGCCGCTGAAGTTCCTGCAGAGGAAGCTCCTGCTGAAGCATAATTCAGAAGTTTTGATTTCACATAATATGAACAGGGCATTGCCAAATAGGCAATACCCTGTTCATATTATGTTGTTGTTTGCTGGTGGCATTTGTATGGTTATAGGGTAGTAGTGTGAGGAAGGTGTGTTATTTTTCTTTTGTTGTTTGTATGGTAGGCTTGCGTTTCCTTTTCAACCCGAACAGTTCCATCAATGAGTTGAAGTCTTTTTTCAGAATCAGTCCTATACCTTGCGTGTTCAATGAGGACTTTGTGAAATAACGGTCGTTTGTTTGGTTGTATACTTTAAGTGCAATGTTGCCGTTGGGCAGCAGCAGATAGTTGATGTCAAAGTCGCCAATGAACGATGTCGTGGCGTTTTTGTTGTCGCGGTAGCCGAACTGTCCGTTTATGATGAGGCGGTTGTTCAATAGGCGGCCTGACAGCAGCCCCTCGTATTCGGCGTTGTTGAAACCTTCATCGCCAGTGCTGATGTTCGCACCGAAAGTCCAGTTGTTGTTTTTTACGAGATTTCCCAATATTGTGTTTATTTGCTGGCTTATGGTTCCGCTTAACAGGCTTTGCATGGCAAGGCTTGTCTGGTTCTGCCGGTTTTGGTCGTTTGAGTTGTTGTTGCCAGGCATATAGAAGCGGCCTACACTAAGCAAGTAGACAACCTGTTGGTTCATTTCTTCTTCACTGTTGATAACAGTGCGTACCATCTGTTCGGCATCCTCATTGACGGTAGGCATGTCGATGTTGAAGTCGACACGCGGTGACTGCGGAGTGCCGCTTATGTTCATAAGACAGTCAACCCGGACATTGTTGCTTGTGAAGCTGTTGCCCAATTGCAGGTCTGACAGCGGTACGCTGTTCACTGTGTATATGGCCTGCAAATCGAGCAGTGCGTTATACGGGTCGCCTCCGAATATGATAGTGCTTCCTTGCTTGAACTGGAATACTTTTTTGATGATGTTCTGTATTGTCAGTGTATATGTCCCATGGTCGATAAGGAATGTCCCGAACATGTCAAACGAGCCTTTGTTGAAATATTCAGCCCTTATTGTTCCGTTGCCGTTCAGTGAAATCCGGTCGTTGGTATTTTGGTCCATCAGCACCCTGAGCGACGCTTCCGGAGTCATGTTTATCAGGAAATTGATGCGCATGTTCGAGGGAATGTCGCCGACAGGTTGGGTGTTATGTTCTTCGGCATGTCTATCCGTATCGGTAGAGTCGGTGGCAGTATGGTAAGATGTTTTGTCGTGCCATGTTATGAATTGCTGGTCTGCAATCGTTTCCGGGCTGGTGGCGTTGTATTCGATGAATGAGTTTTTATCCGGGGTTATGTCAATGTCTATATCAATCCTGCCGTTGCGTCCGCTGATAGTGCAGGTGCCCGTACCGTATGCTGTGCCGTAGAAAGTGTCGTTGCCGTAGCTCTTGGTGTCATAGCATAGCAGGTTCTTGGTGTCTATGCTTATATCATAGGTTAGGCGGCTCAAGTGTTCGTGGTGCAGTGCTCCGTTTATTATGCCGATATTGCCGTTGCGGTCGCGTATAGTGTCCGAACGGAATACGATGTTGTCAGGCATGAAGCGTATCGTGTCACCGGCCAATGTGTATTCCACGTTGATTGGTGTGACGAGTACTTTGCCGTCGGCCACGAGCGTGCCTGTAAGATTTATTGCGTTCAAAGGCCCGTGTACCCTTACTTTCCCGTTGGCTTTTGCCCTTATGTTGTCCATGAAGTTGCCGCAGAAGCTTTTTAGGAACTCAATGTTTGTATCTTCCGCCGTGATGCCGAGGTCAATGCGGTTTTCTGCAGGTGATACGTATCCGTTTATAATTGTGCGTGATTTGTCGGTGTCGTCGGCGTGTGCGTCAATGTCAATCTGTTTGTCCTTCTTGTTCCATTTAACGTCAGCATATAACCGTCCGAGGCGGCCTTGCTCGAAAGTAAATCTGTTTACAACAATGTTAGCATACACGTCCGGCTCATAAAACACAGACTTTACGGAGGCTTTACCCGTCATGTGGCCTCCGAATTCTACAGAATGGAAATTGACAAGGCCGAGGACATAGCTTACATCTACGTCCTGCATGTCAATGATTATGGAGTCGTTTGAGCTTTTTGTGGCCTTTCCGTCAATCTTTATGTGTTGCCTGTTGTGTTCGATGGCGAAGTGTTCGATGGCTAGGTCGCCGTCGCTATATAAAATATTGGCAGGCAAGACATTCCATGCCGTGTCGTTTACCAGCACGTTTGAGGGCTTTATGTCAATGGCAATGTCAGGTTTGCCTTTTCCATTGTTTACAAATTTTGTCTCGGTGTTGAGCCTGCCTTTCATTGGTTTTGGCTGGTTGTTGTCCCAACTTATCGACGTGATGAGCTTGTCGTCGGCCGCGTCGGCGAGCAGTACAAGGTCGAGCTTGTGCCCGTTGTTCATTATTTTCTTTACGTTCCCGTTGACGGATATGGTGTCGCCGTAAGCTGTAGCCGATACCGATATTCCTTCATACGGACTTCCGTCGTATGCAATCCTGTCGGCGTTGCAGGCCATTCCCATCGTGCCTTGGCTGTCGTTTACTCCGGCTGTTATGTGCAGTGGCGAGTCAAACGTCAGCGGCACGCCCAGCAGTGTGTTAATCCAATCCGATTTTGTTATTACGGCGTCGAGGGTGAACTCATTGTCGGTCTTGCCTCCGGCCTTGAACATTGAGGGCAGTTTTGAGTGTAGCAGGTTTGCGAAGCTCTGTGCAATGGTTTTCAGTTTGTATCTGCCTTCAAGATGTGCATGGCCGAAGTCGCTGCGCATTGTCATCCTGCCGTTTTCCGCCGTAACCGTGATGCTGTCGAGAGTGTATTCCTTTTCGTCTGAATACATTGACAGGTCCTTTATACCGATGCGTCCTCTGAAAAGGTTGTCTTCAGTGTCTGACACGTGTGTATCAGCGCTTATGTCAAGGTCGAATTTTGCACCTTTCCATTTGTCCGTTATCTTCAGCGCCGCCAGGTCGAGCCTTCTTATTTCCGCATTTATGTTGGCGGTCTGTATGGCTTTACCCAGCTGCATGTCGCCGCTTACGCTTATTTGTCCGTTAGGGTCGTCCATGCCAAGCGTGCCGTTGAACGAAGTCTTGTCGTAAACGCCATTTGCAATGATGTTTGTGTATGAATACCCGTTGTAGTCAATGCGTGGGAATTTTCCGTCTACACGTATGTTCGAGAATGCCTTGCCGTTCCTTTTACAGCTTACGTCGACGGTTGTGGCAAGTGTCCCGAATTTACTGTTGCCTGTCAGGCGCCCGATGTCAAGTCCTTTTGTGTCAAGGTGGGCGTTTATGCGTGTGCCGTCTTGTTTCAGCCTGAAGCTTGCTGCTCCTATGCCGCTCGTCAGGGTTCCGTCGGTATACAGGCTGTTGCCGCTGCCGCCAATGTCGCCTTTGTATTGTATGTTGCCGAGACGGGCTGCGGTCTCTTTCAGCTTGCTGTTGTCTCCGGGCAGCCTGTCAAGTATGTTGTTGATGCCTTTTTCCGTGCATGTAATACTGCTTATGTCCGCTTTCCATTCAAGACCGCGTCCGTTCTTTCTTATTTTGCCGCTGCCTTCAAGCCTTGTGCCATTGTCTGCAGTGCGTATGCCTGCGGCGGAGATGTTCATGTAACTGGCTGTTCCGTCGAAAGTCGTGCTTACGTATAGTGGGGTGGTGAAGTTCTTAAGTGCCGGAACGAAACACGCAATGTCTCCAGGCGTCACCGTGGACGACCCCATAGTGCCACTGTGGCGCAATGTTGTGAAGTCTGGCTTGCCGTCTTTGCTATTGTATTCGGCCTCAAGACGGTTTATGTTTACATTCGTGCGTGGCAACGACAGGTTGAAGTCCGTAAGCAGGGCACCCTTGCCGTCGTATTCAAGGTCGAAGCTGAGCTTGCGCAGGTCCAGTCCTGACGCTTCTTTCAGAGACAGTTTCTTCAGTGACACCGCAGCGCTGTCTGCCGTATAATAAGGTATTATTATGTGTGCGCTGATGTCTCTGATGTCAAGGTGCGACGTGTTGAATCGCGAAGGCGTCGGAGCCTTGTCGAAAATGTCGTATTTTATTGCGCCGTGCCTTATAATGAGCGAGTTGACGCTCAGTTCAAGGTCTGATTTCTTGTTCGTGTCTTTTGACGCAAGTGAGTCGAGTACAAACTGGAAATTCGGTTTCGCAAGGCTGTCGGTCTTGTAGAACTTGCCGTTGAAGCCGAATACCTGTGCCGAGGAAACAAGTATGCGGCCGTTTCTTATCAGTTGCCCGTAGTCGATTTTTGCGGCAAGACGAGATGTGCTTACCATCAGTTTTCCGCGTTTGTCGTACAGTTCAAGGTCGTCAATGATAAGCCTGTTCAGGAAACCGAGATGTACTTTGCCTACCGACGCTTTTGTGCCGAACTTTTGTGCGATGAGCGAGCTTGCCTTATTGCCGAGCCAGTTTTGTACGAAAGGCATGCGCACCATTATCACCACCGCTATGTATGCGGCGGCGATGCTCCATACCGTAGTTTTTATGATGCGCTTAAGCCTGTTCATCCAAGTTAATGGTAAAGAATTTGATAGTTTTTACGTATTGCGTTCTTTTTCATTCTTCAATCTTCACTTCCACAGGATTTTCAATATCCTCTTTCCATTCTTTCAGGAAGGTAAACCAGTCGTCGGCGTTATGGTAGCCGAAAGTCTCGTTGTCGCTGCTGAACGTTATCAGGTAATGCAGCTCTCCGTTGCCGGGACTTACCACAAAGGCGTAGTTGTCTTTGTTGGCCGGTTCCTCGCTTACTATGTATTTTCCGGGAATGTAGATGCCCAGTCCTACGGTCTCGCGCTTGTGTCCCACGCTGTCTTTTGCCGATACTGGCCAGTCTGTGCCCCAGCATCCGCGCAGTCCTTGTTTGTCAGAAAACTCGGTGGAGTTCTTTACGTTGATGAAGCCAGTAGCCAGCATAAGGTCTTGTTCGGACTTTTCTATTTTCACGTCTACGTTGCATTCGCGTCTTCCGGCATACAGTGTGTACAGTGTAGACATGTTCACAGGCTTGGCGTTTTGGGCTTCGGTTTGCGGAGTCCAGCCCTTGTCTTTCACTTCGACAATTGTGCGTATCGGGCCGCGCGCTATTATCTTCTGGCTTCTTTGCTCAACGTCGTTAAGCATCGTGGGCTTTTGTCCGTCCCATCCGCGCAGCGTTCCAAGTCCAAGTGTCGAGCCAACCCACAATACGTCGTCGCCGTACATGGCCGCTTTCTGCTCTTTGTCGGGGTAGAACTGAGTTTCTTTCAGTTCCAGCTGTTTTTTGTATTTGCCGTAAATGTCCACGGTCTGGCGGTGGTCGAAGTATATTCGGTAAGCCACCATGTCGTTTTCAAATGCGGCTCCGTGGTGGTGCAGCTGCCAGTACGGGTTCGTTCCATTGTCAACTGTCAGTTCTGATATGTATAGGTTTTGCTTGTTTTCCGACTTGATATTCTTGTTTTTGAGCAGCATTTCGACATAAACCTGCGGCTCGTATTCTCTTGGGCTGCCGGTATCGTATAACGTAACGCTGAACTTGCGTGACGATTTGCCGTTCACGTCGGTGATGAAGCAAAGTTCATCCATGCGTCCGTCTTGGTTTATGTCGTCAAGCTGGCAGGGTATTTCCTTGCCTTCCGTGGTGACTAAAGCCGATTTGACGTCCATGCCGTATCCGGCGAGATGCAGCACTACAGGGGCATTGGCCTTGGCTTTCGCTTGGTTGTTTGCAACGGTTACGTTGAACGTCTTTTGCGCTAAAGACGGAATGGTTGTGCATAATGCTATAATGCTGACAATCAGTTTCTTGTTCATGGCGTATTGAAGTTTTGGTTTATTGTAAGTAGTATGTCTGTTCTTTTAATTCTACAATTGCCTTGCAAATGTAGTAATAAAAAACGGAAAACTTGTCCGTTGGCCTTGGTTTTTTGCGGTTGTGGTTTTTGTTTGGTGCTGGTTGGTGGATGTATATGCCTTTGCCGGTTGTACCGGCATTCGTTAGCAAAATGTAAGCAGTTTTGCCTGAAACGCGACATGCTGATTTTGCTTGACGCTGTATAGCGGCCTTGCTGTGGGATTTTTATACTTCGGACGGATTTATGCACCTTTTAGGATGTGCATTTTTATATGTCTGAATATGAGCGTATTATGGATGTCCGACGGTTAAGCGTGCAATGAATATTGGTTGTCTTGTGCCTTAATTTAGGTTTCTGTGTGGCAAAAAGGCAGTCTCTTGATGGGTCGTTGACCGTTGTTTCTTATCTGTTTGGCACTCTTTTGCTGGCTAAAAGGCCATGTTTTGCATTCCATTTAACGGTGTTTTGTCATTGCGTAGATGTTAATCTGGCATGCAAGAGGTTGTTTTTGGCTGTCAGAATATCTGTTTTAATCAGTTTCAGGGAATTTCCCAAATTGTCAAAATGCAACATGAAAAGGCTTTGCTCCTTTCATTCTGTTTGTTGTTTTTGCATGTAGATGTGGTGCTTGGAATGTCGCATGGCAAGGCTATATACTGCTTGTTGGCTTTCGGTTTTATGGCGTTTTCTTATGATTTCTTTGCTTAACTCGTTGAATATCCTTATCTTCGCGGATATAATTGTGCTGTAATGGAAAAGTTGATTGACAAATACCGCCCTGCGGACTACGAAGATTGTTTCAGCCGGACATTAATCGGGGGTGAGCGGATGAAGCCAAGAGATTTGCTGGAGCTTGTATTTGTCAGGTATCCGGAACCTGTGTCGTGGCTAATGAAACTCAGGAACGCATTTGTAAAACCTTTCGGTCTTAAAGCCGGTGGTGGTTTTGCGGATATGGTGATTGAGGAAAATGAAACGGAACTGGTTATGGGTAAACGGGACAAGCATCTCGATTTTTACATTGTATTGGAATGTGAGCCTCCGTTGCAGGGCAGGCAATGCGTCAGCATCTCGACGCTCGTAAATTATAACAACTGCTTAGGCAGGATTTATTTCTTTGTCATCCGCCTGTTTCATGTCGCCATAGTCAAGAGCCTGGCTGTACGGGCCGCAAGAATATGGAGCAGGGAACACGGTGAAAAATATTCATAAACAATATGTGGCAAAAGGTGTGGAAGAGGCCGGATACCGGCATGTCAAAGTCCGGCAAATTGTATTTTCTGTAAAATTAATGCGTTTTTTCCGGTTTTATTTGTTCATAACCGATTTAAGTATTAAATTTGTGTGCTAAAAAACAAATCAATAAATCTATAAACATTCAAAAATCTAAAAAAGATTAAGAACATGGCAAAAGTAGTGACATTGGGCGAGATAATGCTCCGCCTTTCATCCCCCGGACAGAAAAGGTTTGTGCAGAGCGACGTTTTCGATGTTGTTTACGGTGGCGGTGAGGCCAACGTGGCAGTAAGTTTGGCTAACTACGGGCACGAGGCTTGCTTCGTAACCAAGTTGCCGAAGCATGAGATAGGCCAGTGTGCAGTGAACGCATTGCGCCGCTATGGCGTTGATACGCGCTACATAGCTCGCGGCGGCGACCGTGTAGGCATATACTATCTTGAGAGCGGAGCGTGCATGCGCCCGTCAAAGGTTATTTACGACCGTGCGCACAGCGCCATCGCCGAGGCCGACCCGGCAGACTTCGACTTCGATGCGATAATGGAAGGCGCGCAGTGGTTCCACTGGAGCGGCATCACTCCGGCAATAAGCGACAAAGCGGCAGAGCTGACACGCCTGGCTTGCGAGGCTGCAAAGCGTCACGGCGTGACCGTAAGCGTTGACCTGAATTTCCGCAAGAAGCTGTGGACTCCGGAGAAGGCGCAGAGCATAATGAAGCCTTTGATGAAATATGTTGACGTCTGCATCGGCAACGAAGAAGACGCGCAGCTGTGCCTCGGCTTCAAACCCGAAGCCGACGTTGAGGGCGGAAAGACCGACGCTGAGGGCTATTATGGCATATTCAAGGGCATGATGCAGGAGTTTGGTTTCAAGTATGTGGTGTCAACCCTGCGTGAGTCGCTCTCTGCAAGCCACAACGGCTGGAAGGCGCTTATCTATGACGGCAAGGAGTTCTATCAGAGCAAGCGTTACGACATACTGCCTATTATTGACCGCGTAGGCGGCGGCGACTCGTTCTCAGGCGGTCTTATCCACGGCTTGCTGACATATCCTGGCGACCAGGGCAAGGCTCTTGAGTTTGCCGTTGCTGCTTCGGCTTTGAAGCATACCATACCGGGCGACTTCAACCTGGTTTCTACAGCCGAGGTGGAGAACCTTGCCGGAGGCGATGCTTCAGGCCGCGTGCAGAGATAACGGTGCATGTCGCATTTAAGTGCTTAAATGAGGAAAAGTAATAATTGATACAATGGCAAAATTTGATAAGATAGCCGTGTTGAGCAAGATGGGCGCAACCGGCATGGTGCCTGTGTTTTACCACAAGGACGTTGAGATTGCTAAGAAAGTTGTAAAGGCTTGCTATGACGGCGGCGTGCGCGCTTTCGAGTTTACCAACCGCGGCGATTTCGCTCACGAGGTATTCGGCGAGGTGGTTAAGTTCGCGGCAAAGGAGTGCCCTGAACTGGCACTCGGCGTAGGCTCTGTTGTCGATGCCGCTACGGCCGCTTTGTACATCCAGCTTGGCGCCAACTTCGTTGTAGGCCCGTTGTACAATCCTGACATCGCAACGGTATGCAACCGTCGTTTGATTCCTTACACTCCGGGATGCGGCAGTGTGTCGGAGATTGGTTTCGCACAGGAGAAGGGATGCGACCTTTGCAAGGTGTTCCCCGGCGACGTGCTCGGCCCGAAGCTGGTTAAGGGACTGCTCGCTCCGATGCCTTGGTCGAAGCTGATGGTTACCGGCGGTGTGTCACCCGACGAGGAGAACCTCACCTCTTGGTTCAAGGCCGGTGTGTTCTGCGTTGGCATGGGGTCAAAACTGTTCCCGAAAGATGTCGTAGCGGCAGGCGACTGGCAGGCCATAACCGACAAGTGCAAGGAGGCGTTGGGATACATTGCCAAGGCGCGCGGATAACATACATGCAAATAAAGGCTCAATAGTGCTCGCATGCCTATTGGGCCTTTTTCTTTTTTCGGCTTGTGCCCCGTCAGGCGATGCCGGGGCAGACAGGCTGAACACGCTGTCGTACGCTTACCATTACCGCAACCTCGACTCCGTAAGGGCTTTTGCCTTAAAGGCGCTGGCCTTGTCAGGCGGTTATCCTACAGGAAAGGCTGAAGCTTACAACAATCTTGCTTTTGCCGACATAGCTGCGATGGATTATGCTAAAGCGCGTGCACGGCTTGACAGTGTGGCGCTGTCGGCAGACAACCAGCTGGAGCTGCTTGTTGCCGATATACAAAACATGCGCTTGTGCCAAAGGGAATCGAGGAACAAGGATTTTTATGATTGCAGGGAGCGTGCCATAAGGCGTATGAAGCGCATTGACGAAGAGGCCGGCGTCATGACCGACAGGCAGAAGGCGCGCTATGTTTACGCAAAGACCGAATACAGGATAGTCTGCTCAACATATTATTATTATGTGGGGCTTTCCGGGCTGTCGGCAGAGGCTGTCGCACAGATTGAACCATCAAGTGGCATACAGGCCGACACGGCGCAGTATGCCGCTTATCTGTATCAGATAGGCAGCGGTGGCATAGTGAGAGGCAAGTCGCGCAGTGAGATTTGGAGGATGGAGTTCGAATGTCTTGTCAAGTGCTATTTGTTGGCGGAACGCAGCGGAATGGTGTATTGGCAGGCTAATTCGTTGCAGTCGATAAGCGAGCATTTGCTTGATGCTGATGAAGGTTACATGACGGCCGGAATAAAAGCATCCCTGACTTATCTTGACAAGGACGGGATGCCTGACAGCCTGCTTGCCGGGTATTTGGCGCAGAAGGCCCAGGTGATGTTCGAGGAGTATGGCGACGTGTATCAGGCAGCTGGCGCATACAGGACGCTGGCACAGTGCTATTTCAGGCTTGGCGATTACCGTTCGTCACTGATATGTTTGGAAAACGCGTTGTACAATGACAAGTCAATTGAAAAGGCTCCATCTTTAGTGGAAAGCATACGGGAATGCTTGAGCATTGTGTATTCGGCTATCGGCGACAAGAACAACAGCGACATTAACCGTAACGCTTATCTTGATATCCAGGAATATACAAGGCAGGACCGTCAGCTTGAGGCGCGTGCCGACAGGCTTGACCGCCTGTCAGCTCAGCTTAACGTGCTGATGTTGGTTGTACTGGCATTGGGATGTGCGGTTTTAACGCTGCTGCTTGTATTCAACAGGAAGGGCGGAAAGAAAGGCGTTGCCAATTATACTGAAAGCCTGCTTGCACCGTTGAGGGAATGGAAGGAAGGCCATGCTGCCATGATGGCCGGTCTTGATGAAAGGCTTGAGGCGGCAGGCGAGCGCCTGCAACTGAAGCGTCTGCAATTGGAAAAGGACAAGAGGAGGAGCCTTGACAACAAGGCCAAGGTGTTCATTGTAGACAATGTTGTGCCTTATATCGACCGTATGATAAACGAGGCGGCAAGGTTAAAGTCAGGAAACGAGGCTGAAGAAGTGCGCCGTGAGCGTTGGGCATATATGTCGGAGCTTGTGGAAAGAATAAGCGAATACAACACTGTGCTTACTCATTGGATTCAGTTGCAGCAGGGACAGTTGAGCCTGCATATAGAAAGTTTCGGATTGCAGGAGGTTTTCTCTGTTCTTGCAAAATCAGGAATGTCATTCAGCCTGAAGGGGGTTGTTTTCAACGTCAAGCCTACGGATGCCGTAGTAAAGGCGGACAAGGTAATGACACTTTTTATGTTGAATACCCTTGCAGACAACGCGCGCAAGTTCACGCCGGCAGGCGGCTCTGTGGTTGTGTATGCGGAAAAGGCTGACGGTTTTGTGGAAGTATCGGTGAAGGATACAGGGCAGGGGATTGCCGAGGAAGAACTTTCTGGCATATTCAGCCGTAAGCTCCGCAATGGACATGGTTTCGGCCTGATGAACTGTAAGGGAATAATAGACAAGTATAAGAAAATAAGTCAGATATTCAGCGTATGCGGATTGTTTGCTGAGAGCGCCAAAGGCAGGGGTAGCCGTTTTTACTTCAGGCTTCCTTATGGTGTGGTGCGCTGCTTGTTATTGTTGCTGTGCGTTTTTTCTGGCATGGACGCAGTTGCTTCTGCTGACAGGGAGGCTTGGCTGCTGCATAGGGCTGATGAATATGCCGACTCTGCATATTATTGTAATATTGAAGGGCGTTACGAAGAGACGCTTGTGTTTGCCGATTCTGCGCGGTTGTGTCTGAACGAATACTATAAGGCGATAAACCCAGGAGGCGATTGCCTGATGTCGGGAAGTGATGACGGCATGGACACTCCTGCGGAGATACGTTGGTTCAACGATGGATTGGATACCGATTACGACATAATTCTTGACATACGCAATGAGAGTGCGGTGGCCGCCTTGGCCTTGCACCGATGGGATTTGTATGCATATAACAATAAGATTTACACCCGGTTGTTCAAGGAACGTTCGGCAGATAAGGGCTTGGAGGATTATTGTCTTACGGTTCAGACTGCGAGTACGAATAAGACAACCGCTATTGTTGTCATTGTATTGTTGGTTGTCGCTGTGGTGTTTGTATATTATTTCCTTTATTACCGCCATGTGTTATACTTGCGGCAGTGTGACGAGTGTATAAATAAAGTTGTAGGAGTTCTGCATTCTGATGCGGCTGACGATGAAAAATTGCGCTTGATTGAGAATATGGACTATTCGAGAGTCCCTGACGAATTGAACGATGCAGTGGAAAGGGTTAAGGAAGAGTTGCGCCGTTATGTGGATTTTGGAGATGCGAAGATTGGGGCAATCGAGGCTGCTGAAGATGAATTGAGCCGTGTTACGTATGAAGACGAAAAATTGTATGTCTGCAACAATGTTATAGATAACAGCCTGAGTGCCCTGAAGCATGAGACGATGTACTACCCGTCACGAATAGGCCATTTGGTTGACGAGGAAGTCAAGAACATTGATGCGGTGAGTGAGGTGTTGGCATATTATAAGGATTTGTACACCATATTGTGCGAGCAGGTAAGGCGGCAGGTGGAAAACATAACTTTCGAATGTAAGCCTGTGCAGCTGCAAGATTGGCTCGGTGTTGATGTATGTGTGGGGGGAGACAGGACACTTGTGGCTTATCTGTTCGCAGTATTGAAAGGCCAGTGTGGTTGTTCTTTTTCTTCCATGATTATGTCTCCGACGGATTCAAGATATGTGATACTTGAGTTTACAGGCGGATGTTCAGAACCTGAAGGCGGACAAGGTGATGATTTGTTTGCACCTCATGTGAATAATATTCCGTTTATGGTTTGCCGTCAGGTGATGCGTGAGATGGCTGAACACACAAACCGCCACGGATGTGGTGTTACGGCGGAAAGGACTGACGGCGGAATGTTAATAGTCCGTTTGTCGTTTGCGAGAGTGGAGAGTGTGGTTTGAACATGAACAAATTATTGTACGATAATCTTATTTTGAATATATGGACAGTTTTAAGGTGATAATTGTAGAGGACGTGCCTTTGGAGTTAAAAGGTACAGAAGGTATATTGAGGAATGATGTGCCTGAAGCTGAGATAATCGGCACGGCTGGCAATGAAGCGGAATATTGGCGTTTGATGAAACAGCAGTTGCCTGATTTGGTCTTACTTGATTTGGGGCTTGGCGGTTCGACTACGGTAGGGGTGGAGATATGCAGGCATACCAAGGAAGCATACGGCGATGTAAAAGTGTTGATTTTTACAGGAGAAATACTGAACGAGAAGTTATGGGTGGACGCACTTGATGCAGGGTGTGACGGTATTATCCTTAAAAGCGGTGAACTGCTGACGCGAGGAGACATAGTGAGCGTCATGAGCGGAAAGAAGTTGGTTTTCAACCAGCCGATACTTGAGAAAATAGTAAAACGTTTCAAGCACAGTGTTAACGCCCAGATTGCACGCCAAGAGGCGTTGGTTGATTATGAGATTGACGAGTACGACGAGCGTTTTCTGCGCCATCTTGCTTTGGGATATACGAAAGAGCAGATTACGGGTCTGCGCGGAATGCCTTTTGGAGTGAAAAGCCTTGAGAAGCGACAGAATGAACTTGTTAGGAAGTTCTTTCCTGAAGGTAACGGTGGTGTAGGTGTCAATGCCACGCGGCTTGTCACGAGAGCCATAGAACTCCATATCCTCGACGCAGACAATTTGCATCCGGATGAAAGCTGACGGCAGCGAAGTTTGGGAGTGAGTGTGCCTGTCGGCATAGTATGCGGACAGGTGTGTAAAACCGGTTTATAAAGTATGAAGCAAAGAATATTTCCTTTATTGGCGGTAGTGCTGGCCGCCGCACAAGTGGTTTTGATATTGCTGTCATGGATAGTTGCTACTGTCATGCCGTCGTCCCAATTGAGGTCGATGCTGGGCGGCGAGGGCATACGGTGGTTTTTCGGCACGTTTGTTGACAATGTTTCGAGTGATGTGCTTGTTTGGATTGTTCTTTGTTCAATGGCTTACGGCTCTTTTGCGGAAAGCGGCTTGTATAGGCTTATTGTCCAATTGTGTAAGGGTGGAAACATTGCAGGCCGCCAGCGTCGTGCCATGTATTCAGCACTCGGTGTGCTTGTTGCCTTGGTTGCAGTTGTAATTCTTCTCGCTTTTGTGCCTCACGCCGTGCTGCTTGGACTGTCAGGAGACCTGTTTCCGAGTGCGTTCTGTGCGTCTATGGTGCCTTTATTGGCTTTTACCGTGATGTCGATGTCTTTTGTCTATGGAATTGCATCAGGAAATTTCACAAGCGTTTCAAATGCGTTCAGAAGCCTGTGTACCGGCATAGTGGCGGCAGCTCCGTTGTTTCCTATTTATGTATTGGCTGCCCAGCTGTATTATACTGCAAGGTTTGTATTCCTTGTTTAGTTGTTTGTGGCGTAAATATTCTATATCATTCCTTTTGTTGAAGGCAGCTCGTAATGGTATATGTCACGCCTGACGGCCATGCGTAAAGCCCGTGCCAAAGCCTTGAAGACGCCTTCAATCTTGTGATGCTCGTTTTGTCCTTCAGCCTTGATGTTGAGGTTCATGCGTGCAGCATCGCTGAGGCTTTTGAAAAAATGCATGAACATTTCTGTCGGCATTTCACCGATTTTTTCCCGTTTGAACTCCGCATCCCATACGAGCCACGGCCGTCCTCCGAAATCGAGGGCAACTTGGCACAGGCAGTCGTCCATCGGCAGGCAATAGCCGTAGCGTTCAATTCCTCGTTTGTCGCCGAGGGCTTTGTTTATACATTCGCCTAAGGCCAAAGCCGTATCTTCAATGGTGTGATGCTCGTCTACATGAATGTCGCCGTCAGTACGTATTGTCAAATCCATCATCCCGTGCCGCGCAATTTGTTCGAGCATGTGGTCGAAGAAGCCGATTCCTGTCGATATGTCGCATTTCCCAGTGCCGTCGATGTTCAGCTTTACGTTGATGTCAGTCTCTTTTGTGGTTCTTTTTACCTCGGCAGCGCGTTCTCCGGCAAATAATATTTCGGCTATTTTCTCCCATGTCATTCCGTCATTCCCGAGTATAAGGGCTTTGCATCCCAGGTTGTCGGCAAGCTGCCGGTCAGTGTCGCGGTCGCCAATGACGTAGCTTCCCTTGATGTCGTATTCAGGATTGCCTATATATTCGGTAAGCATGCCTGTACCTGGCTTGCGGCATGGATGGTTGTCTTCGGGGAAATGGTTGTCTATCAGGATGTCGTCAAACGTTATGCCTTCTCCTTCAAGAGTCTGCAATATGAAGTTGTGTACAGGCCAAAACGTGTCTTCGGGGAAAGAGCTTGTGCCGAGACCGTCTTGATTGCTTACCATTACAAACCGGAAGTCAAGGTGTGAGCGTATGAAGCCCAGGTTCTTGAACACCCCCTTAGTGAACTTCAGTTTGTTGAACGAGTCCACCTGTTCGTCTTGCGGTTCTTCTACAAGTGTTCCGTCACGGTCGATGAATAAGATGCGTTTTGCTGCCATGGCATTCTTATTTGTTTTTCAGTTCATTCAACATCTCGTTCTTTTCCTTTTCACGGGTTGTTATGCTGCCGTAAAGGAAATAGCATACAAAGATTATGAAAATGTTGATGTATGCCCAAATGAAGAACGTCAGCGCATAGACAACCAACTGTATGGCCGTGAAATAAGACGGAAGTCCCGTCGGGTCGCCGATGAAGTTCACTCCGTAAACTGATAGTGAGTTTGCCGCCAAAACAATGAACATAGGTGCGGAGACGAGCACCGCGCAGATTATTGCGCAAAGCGTGGCAAGGAACAGCGCCGTGAAAATAAGCCCCCAGTGGCGCAATCCCGTTATGTATGACTTGAATATGATTTTCTCCAGTTTGCTGTCTGTTTCAACAAGATACTTCATGCCCACGTATATGAACGGAAGGAAGAGAAGGTAAATGACTATAGATACGCCTCCGAGGATGTAGAACGTCGGCATCATATCGTATAAGGTTGCAGGCTGTTTAGCCATCGTCACCCCATAGAAAACGGCTGCGTAAACAAAGGCAATGACAACGCAGAACGCAATATAACATGACGCAAGGATTGTACATCTCTTGATGTTCCACTTCATTGGCAGCCCGTTGACTACGGACATTGCTCTTGCATAATAGGCGATTTCCGCACAAAGCGTTATAAGCGATACGGCGCATAGCGCCACCGTAAGCCACGTGGTGTTGCCGTAAAGCATGGCGTGGATGTACAGCGAGAGGTATGCCGCTGACACCAAGGCCAGCACGAGACTATAAATCCAGGTTCTGCTGAATATACTTCTGATATTGTCGAAAAGCATTCTGTGGGCTTCCGACAGGCAAGCCGTATAACTGCGGCTTTTGCTTATTGAAGCTTGTTTTAGGTTTCCCATGTCTTATATTCCTGTTGATTTGGCGTTTGTTACCGTAGCCGGTATGTTTACTTTTTCATACAGGAAACACGCCTTGTTGTGGTTCCTTTATGCAAAGGTAGCAATATTCTCAATAATATGGAACCAAGGTATGGATAAAAATTGCTAACTTTGTATGCAAAATCGGCAAAAGGCAGAAGTGCCTGCGGTTGTTGCCGTTGGCATGCCGGTGCTTTTATTGTTTTATATTGGTTAAAAGCGATTGAAATGAAACTTTTGAGATGGGGATTTATAGGCTGTGGCGAGGTTACCGAGAAGAAGTCTGGCCCGGCATTCAACGAGGTTGTAGGTTCCGAGGTGGTGGCCGTGATGAGCCGCAATGCGGTAAAGGCGCGCTCGTATGCCGAGCGGCACGGCGTAAGAAAATGGTACACTGACGCCCAGGAACTTATCGACGACCCCGACGTGAACGCTGTTTACATTGCCACTCCTCCGTCAAGCCATGCCACGTTTGCCATTTTGGCCATGCGTGCCGGCAAGCCTGTATATGTGGAAAAGCCGTTGGCGGCCAATTATGACGATTGCGCGAGGATTAACCGCGTTAGCGAACAGACCGGCGTGCCGTGCTTTGTCGCGTATTACAGGAGATACCTGCCTTATTTTAAAAAGGTGAAAAACCTGATAGACAACAAGGTGCTTGGCGACATTATGAATGTGCAAATCAGGTTCTCGTGCCCTCCACGCGACTTGGACTATTCCGCCGGAGCGTCGCTGCCGTGGCGGTTGCAGCCGGATATTGCCGGCGGCGGTTATTTTTATGACCTTGCCCCACATCAGCTTGACCTTCTGCAAAACTTGTTCGGAGTGATAGTCGAGGCCGAGGGCATATGCGCCAACCGTGCCGGTTTGTATGCCGCCGAGGATAATGTATGTGCATGCTTCCGCTTTGAGAGCGGCCTGTCGGGCAGCGGCTCTTGGTGTTTTGTCGGCCACAAGTCGGCCAAGGAAGATTGCGTTGAGGTCATAGGCGACAAGGGTATGCTGTGCTTCTCTGTTTTCAATTATGACCCTATACGGCTGGTTACAAGTGAAGGCACATCAAGCATCAATGTTCCAAACCCTCCATACGTGCAGCTGCCGATAATAAAGAATGTCATCGAAGACCTGCAAGGCATAGGCGTATGTTCGTGTACAAGCGTGTCGGCAACGCCGGTTAACTGGGTTATGGACAGGATTTTAGGCAAGTTCTGACGCGACAGTAAACAAAGTACTTTCCAATATGCCGTCAATCGCATTGCAAAAGGCAATGTTTTAGCGTGCGTTTGACGGCCTTTTGGAATGCGATTGACGGCATATTGGAAAACCGTTATATACAAAATGTCATTTGACTATGAAGATATTATGCTGTAACTTTATGCTTGCCGCTGTGTGCACGGCCGTCACTTGTGCGTCTGTCGGGCATGTTCCGGCAGCAGCCTCGCATGCTTTGCCGGTTGAAAACATGGGGAGCGGAACCGTGGCAAGCTATGTGCAATACACTAAAGCTGACAGCCTGAAAGTTGTTGGGCTGCTTGAAAGTGCGCGTGGGCTGTCAGGCCGGGCAAACATGACTGTGTTTTTTGCGCGCAAACTGCTTGGACTGCCATACGTGGCACATACCTTGGAGGTTAACAAGCGCGAGAGGCTTGTCGTAAACCTGCGGCAGCTTGACTGCACGACATACGTTGAGAATGTAGTGGCATTGACCATGTGCGCAGGGCAGAAGGCATATACATTCAATGCTTTTTGCGACAACCTTCGTGCCATACGTTACCGTGGGGGCGCCGCTCCGCATTATGTCAGGCGGCTGCATTATTTTACCGATTGGATAGAGGACAACACGGCCAAGGGGTTATGCCGTGAAGTGCAGGCTCCAGTGCCTCCGTTCACCGCCGTGCAGGATGTGAATGTCTACTACATGTCAACCTATCCCGAAAAATACAAGATGCTGAAAGACAATCCGGAATATGTGCCGCAGATAGCCGATACGGAAAAAGCCCTTAACAAAAAGTCGTTCAGGTATATCCCGAAGTCGGCTGTAAAGAATACCGCATTATTGAGGGCGACGGTAAAAGACGGCGACATACTTGCCCTGACCACAACGCTGAAAGGGCTGGACATCCAGCATGTAGGCTTTGCCGTGTGGCATGATGACGGCCTGCACCTGCTCAACGCTTCGAGCTTGAGGCATAAGGTGGTGGAAGAGCCGTTGACATTGTACGCATATTTGCAGAAGCAACGTACCATGACGGGGGTCAGGGTGGTTAGGCTTTCTTGCCTGTGACGTTTGCAATACGGTTTTCGGTTATGATTGTATCACAACCAATTGTTTTTACTGCAAAGTTTGTGTAAGTGACTAAAAATTACTACTTTTGCGGTCTGTAAAACAGCATAAAAAATAATTCGCAATGAACATATCTTATAAGTGGCTTAAAGAATATGTGGATTTCAACCTTACTCCACAGGAAGTCTGCGATGCGCTGACATCAACAGGGCTGGAAGTGGACGCATTGGAAGAAGTACAGAGTATCAAAGGCGGATTGAAGGGACTGTATGTGGGGCAGGTACTTACGTGCGAACCGCATCCGAATTCTGACCATTTGCATATTACAACGGTAGACCTTGGCCGTGAAACTCCGTCGCAGATTGTGTGCGGCGCCCCGAATGTGGCGGCCGGACAGAAAGTCATTGTGGCCGACTTGGGCTGCGTTCTTTATGACGGCGACAAGGAGTTTGTGATAAAGAAGTCGAAATTGCGCGGTGTTGACAGCTTCGGCATGATATGCGCCGAAGACGAAATAGGTGTTGGTACGAGTCATGACGGTATAATAGTGCTGCCTGAAGATGCCAAGGTCGGCCAGCCTGCGGCTGAATATTATAATCTGGAGAGTGACTGGCTCATCGAGATAGACATAACGGCCAACAGGGCTGATGCCCTTTCGCATTGGGGCGTGGCGCGCGACCTTTATGCATGGCTTGTGCGTAACGGGTATGAGACTTCGCTCCACCGTCCTGGCTGTGAGGCTTTTACCGTTGACAACAATGACTGTCCTATTGACGTAACAATAGAGAACAATGACGCATGCAAACGGTATGCCTGCGTAAGCATAACCGGATGTGATGTCAAGGAAAGTCCTGCCTGGCTTCAGGAAAGGCTGCGTGTGGTAGGCTTGCGCCCCATCAACAACATCGTCGATATAACTAATTACATTATGATGGCTTACGGCCAGCCGCTTCATTGTTTTGACGCGGACATGGTGACAGGGCATCATATCGTGGTGAAGACGATGCCTGAGGGTACGCCGTTCGTCACTCTTGACGGAGTGGAGCATAAGCTCGGAACACATGACCTCGCGATATGCAACGCCGAAGAGGCTATGTGCATAGCGGGAGTGTTCGGCGGAAAGGGTAGCGGCACTTACGAGACAACCAAGAATGTGGTGCTTGAGAGCGCATATTTCCATCCTACATGGATAAGGAAAAGCGCGCGCCGCCATGGACTGAGCACGGATGCGTCGTTCCGTTTCGAGCGCGGCATCGACCCCAACGGCGTAATATATGCGCTTAAACAGGCGGCGATAATGTGCAAGGAACTTGCCGGCGGCAAGGTGTCGATGGAAATCAAGGATGTTTATCCTGAACCGATAAAGGACTTCAAGGTGTCGTTGAAGTACGGCTATGTGAACAGTCTGGTGGGTAAGGAACTTCAGCCGGAGATTGTAAAGTCTATTGTCACAAGTCTTGACATGAAAATTGACGCTGAAGCCAATGACGGTTTGGAACTTAGCGTACCTCCTTATCGTGTGGATGTACAGCGTCCGTGCGATGTTGTTGAAGACATCCTGCGCATATACGGGTATAATAACGTGGAAATACCAACGCAGTTGAAGAGTTCCCTTGTTATAAAAGGAGCCGAGGATATCAAGCATAAGATTGAAAATCTTGTAGGTGAACAGCTTGTGGGATACGGTTTCAATGAAATCATGAACAACTCTCTTACAAAGGGAGCGTACTACAACGGACTGAACACTTATCATGAAGAGAATCTTGTAAGGATATTCAATCCGCTTAGTTCTGACCTTAACGTAATGCGTGCCACGTTGTTGTTCGGTGGTCTTGAAAGCATCGCATACAATGCCAACAGGAAAAATCCGGACCTGCGTTTGTTCGAATTCGGCAACGTGTACAGATACAATCCGGACAAGAAAAATCCTGAGAACCCGATGCAGGCGTACGTTGAAAGGACGCATCTCGGCATGTGGGTGACAGGCAAACGCGTGTCGGGCAGCTGGGCGCATCCTGACGAAGAAGCTACATTCTATGAATTGAAGGCGTATGTTGTGAATGTTTTGCGCCGTATAGGCATACCAGCCGGCTCTGCAGTTGTAAAGGAAAGTGGCAATGATGTCTTTTCGTGCGGCATGACGTTGGAAACCAGGAACGGAAAAGTATTGGCTGAGTTAGGTATTGTAAACAAGAAACTTGCCAAGGCGTTCGGTATCGATAACGAAGTATATTATGCCGATGTGCATTGGAACGACGTAATAAAGGCGGTAAGCAAGAATGTGGTAAGCTATCGCGAGATAAGCAAGTATCCTTCAGTAAGCCGCGATTTGGCATTGCTTATAGACAAGAGTGTGAAGTTTGGCGACATCGAGAAGATAGCCAATCAGACTGAGCGTAAATTCTTGAAGAAAGTCGAATTGTTTGACGTGTATGAGGGAAAGAACCTGCCTGAAGGCAAAAAGAGCTATGCAGTTAACTTTATCCTTCAGGACGAGGATAAGACGTTGACGGACAAGCAGATTGACGCCATAATGAACAAGCTCGTAAACAATCTGAAGAAAGAGTTGGGTGCTGAGCTGAGATGATATTTTATGAAAAGGTAAAAATCAAACAATAATATGGGAAGAGCATTTGAATACCGTAAAGCTACAAAGCTTAAAAGATGGGGCCACATGGCCAGGACTTTTACAAAGATTGGAAAACAAATCGCGATAGCAGTAAAGGCCGGCGGCCCAGACCCTGACAACAACCCTCACTTGCGTTCAATCATACTTAATGCAAAGCGTGAGAACATGCCGCTTGAAAATGTAAAGCGTGCCATAAAGAACGCTATGGGAAAAGACCAGAGCGACTATAAGGAGGTTACGTATGAGGGATACGGCCCTCACGGCATCGCAATATTTGTTGACGCTGCTACTGATAATACTACGCGTACAGTGGGCAATGTGCGTGCCATATTCAACAAGTTCAACGGCAACCTTGGCACAATGGGCAGCTTGTCGTTCCTGTTCGACCATAAGTGTGTGTTCTCGTTCAAGAAAAAAGACGGGATTGACATGGACGAGATGATACTTGACCTTATCGATTACGGTGTGGATGACGATTATGACGTGGACGAGGAAGCCGGTGAGATAACCATATATGGTGACCCGAAGAGCTTTGGCGACATACAGAAGCACTTGGAGGAAAACGGTTTCGAGGTTACCGGCGCAGAGTTTACGCGTATCCCGAACGACTTGAAAGATGTCACGGCTGAAGAGCGTGCCACTATAGACAAGATGGTGGACTTGCTTGAAGACGACGAGGATGTGCAGAACGTATATACAAATATGCGGCCTGAGGAATAATCCGTCAGACTGATGTAATGTTGATTTGACGTGAAAAAGATTTCATATACTACATCAGGTACTTGTAGTAAAGTTATAAATCTCGAAATAGACAACGACAACCGTATAAACGACGTATCGTTTGTAGGTGGATGCCATGGAAACCTGCAGGGCATCTGTGCTCTTGTGAAGGGGATGGATGCGGACGAGGTTGTGGCGCGTCTCGGTGGCATCCGCTGCGGTAACAAGCCTACAAGCTGTCCCGACCAGCTGTGCCGTGCGATAGAGTTGTTGAAGCAACAATAAAAGAGGGGCGAAAGCCCCTCTTTTATTTTATCGGCCGACAGGTTTTTGCCTTAATGTGTTTATTCCTGGCCGTTATAGTCTTTGGGGGTTATGGTGACCTCAATCAGTTTTTTGCCTTTATGCTTTGCTGAAAAATATGTATATGCGAAGTTAAATCCGTCTTCCTTGTACGGCCTTAACGAAGTCGCATTTTTTATGCCCTTTATAAGCCCTTCTTTTGCCAGTTGCATGTTTATGGCCGTGGTGTCGGCTTTTCCGTTCATTGTATAATAATAATGTATAGTCCGCGTGTCTTTTTCGTAGACCATGCTGTCGTTCACGGTGTACTCGTTGATTGCTACCGGGCAGTTTTTTCTTGTGAATTCCGCCGCCTCCCGTGCGGCTTTGTCTTCAAGGCTTTCATGGCATGAGGTGAAGGCCACGGGGCAAACCAGGAGAATAAAAAAGAGTTTTTTCATGACAAAATGCTTTTTCGTCTGCAAATATAGTGAACATCATTGGAACAGCCGAAGAAAAAGGCGGATAACGTGAAAAGAATAAAGATTTTTACGTGGGCAATGTGAAGTGTCTTTCTGATAAGCCGTGTTTCATCTTGTAAAAGGTGGCTTTTTACAGCGTGAAAGACGGCCTATTGCCGCCTGAAAGGCCGTCTTTTGGAAAGGCTCTGGTTTTCAGCGGCATTTTCATGGGTTGTTGGTGTTTGCCGAAATCATGTCCGCTCCATTCATGTGTTGCAGGTAATGAGTTGCAGCATACATCTGTACCTGTCTTTTTATGGTGCCCATTTTAAAATTTAGCCATAAAAACATCTGATTCCTTGGGCTTGAACTGCATTTTTTGTATATTTGCGTTCCAAAAAGACATATTGATGAACGAAATAAGAAACTTTTGCATAATAGCACATATTGACCACGGAAAATCTACTATCGCTGACCGTTTGTTGGAATATACTAATACAATCCAGATTACCGAAGGACAAATGCTTGATGACATGGAGCTTGAGCGTGAGCGTGGTATCACGATAAAAAGCCATGCCATACAGATGGAATACGATTATCAAGGCTCCAAATACATATTGAATCTTATCGACACTCCGGGGCACGTTGACTTTTCATACGAAGTTTCGCGGAGTATCGCTGCGTGCGAAGGGGCGTTGCTTGTTGTCGATGCCACACAAGGGGTGCAGGCTCAGACGATAAGCAATTTGTATATGGCATTGGAGCATGACTTGGAGATAATTCCCGTAATAAACAAAATCGACATGCCTTCGGCTATGCCTGATGAAGTTGAAGATGAGATTGTCGACTTGTTGGGATGCAGCCGTAATGAGATAATACGCGCGTCGGGAAAGACCGGCGAGGGTATCAAGGACATTCTGGACGCAGTGGTAGAGCGTGTTCCACATCCAACGGGTAACGCCGACGCGCCGTTGCAGGCACTGATATTTGATTCTGTCTTCAATTCTTTTAGAGGAATAATTGCTTATTTCAAGATTGAGAATGGAAGCATCAGCAAGGGCGACAAGGTGAAATTCTTTAATACAGGTATGGAGTATGTGGCTGACGAAGTAGGTGTGCTCAAGATGGACATGATACCGCGTAACAGCCTTGGAACCGGCGATGTTGGTTATATAATCAGCGGAATAAAGGACAGCAAGGAGGTAAAAGTCGGAGATACGATAACCCATGTGAACAATCCTTGCAGTGAAGCAATATCAGGTTTCCAAGAGGTTAAGCCAATGGTCTTTGCCGGAGTGTACCCCATAGACCCTGCGGATTACGAGAATTTGCGCGCGTCTCTTGAAAAGCTGCAGTTGAACGATGCTTCGCTTACGTTCTCGCCGGAGTCATCCGTGGCGTTGGGCTTCGGCTTCCGTTGCGGTTTCCTTGGATTGTTGCACATGGAGATAGTGCAAGAACGCTTGGACAGGGAGTTTAACATGGATGTGATAACTACCGTTCCGAACGTGTCCTATATGGTTTACGACAAGCAGGGAAATGCCCGGGAGGTGCATAATCCGTCCGGTCTTCCCGATGCTACGATGATTGACCATATTGAAGAACCGTACATACGCGCTTCGATAATAACAAGCACGGATTATATCGGGCCGATAATGAAGTTGTGCCTTGACAAGCGCGGAGAGCTTGTCAAGCAAGAGTACGTCAGTGGAAACAGGGTGGAACTGTATTTCATGATACCTTTGGGAGAGATAGTCATTGACTTCTATGACAAGCTGAAAAGCATCTCGAAGGGATATGCTTCGTTTGACTATCATGTGGATTGCTTCCGTCCGTCAAAGCTTGCCAAGCTTGACATCTTGCTTAACGGCGAGCCGGTAGACGCATTGTCAACGCTTACACATCAGGACAATGCGGTGGTTTTGGGCCGTCGTATGTGCGAGAAGCTCAAGGAACTGATACCAAGGCAGCAGTTTGACATCGCCATACAGGCAGCGATAGGCTCGAAAATCATAGCACGCGAGACCATCAAGTGCGTGCGTAAGGATGTTACGGCTAAGTGTTATGGTGGAGATGTCAGCCGTAAGCGTAAGTTGCTGGAAAAGCAAAAGAGGGGAAAGAAGCGTATGAAGCAAATAGGAAATGTGGAAGTTCCGCAGAAGGCTTTTCTGGCGGTGCTGAAGCTGGATTAGTGTATATTCGAGGGAAGGGGCAAATACTGAATAATGGAATTAATGTGATGTTGGTTTGATTGTTCATTATTTGTCATATAAAATATTCAAAGGAGGAGGGATATGAAAGAAATGTTGAAAACCAAGCGTGACATAGCGCGAGAGCTTGCCCGAAAGTATAGTACGATGACTCATGACGAATTGGATATTCTTGAGAACGTACTTGTTCAGATGAAGTTCGCCAAGGGTGAAATGATTTTGAAGGAAGGTGAGGTCTGCAAGAACATCTATTATATAGAGAAAGGGCTTGTGAGGCAGTTTTATTTCAAGAAGGGAAAGGATGTTACTGAACACATGGCCCCTGAAGGTGAAATAATAATGTGCATAGAGAGCCTTTTCAAGGAGGAGCCTACACGCTTGCAGGTGGAGGCTTTGGAGCCTGTGCTGATATATGCATTGCCGAAAGCGAGGCTTGAAGAGGTGGCGTTGCACAATGTCAATATACAGATATTGTACAGGAAGATACTTGAAGAGTCTCTGATAAATTCTCAGATTCATGCAGACTTGGTGCGTTTTGAGACGGCACAGGACCGTTACCGGAAGCTGTGCAAACTGTCTCCGCAGTTGTCTTTGCGTGCTCCTCTTGTTTACATAGCGAGCTACCTGCAAATGACACCCGAAACGTTAAGTAGGGTCAGGTCGAGCATAACGCTGGGGGAGTGATGTTATAGCAAAAGCGGACGCTTGAAGTGAAATACTTAAGCGTCCGCTTTTGCTATATGTGTGTTGTCAATTGAATATGAAATTAAGGATGCCGCGCATTATTGTTGATTGTTTCTTCCCCGACGTGATGCACTCAAACGGGAAGCCCATGGTGAAAGTGCGGTTGTTCTTACCTTTGTAGGCAACGCATACGGAGCGGCCTCCGTTTTCGGTCAATGCACAGAATGCCGGGGCCACAGGGCTGATAAGGTCTATCGACGTAGCCGCATAGTTTTCCTCGTTTAATGTTGTATATATGTTGAACGATGTGCCCATTCCGCTTATTGTGTTTTCAATGCCGGGGCGTATCGAACCGTTGTGGGTAATATGCAGTATGTCATTGATGAATTTCGCATCCCTGTTGCTTTTCATGTCGCTGCCAATGTAGGCTCCGCTGACAATCAGGTTGCCTCCGTTGTCAGTGTATTCGGATAAAGCGCTTTGAAGCCTTGGGTTGAAGGTCTTGTATTGGCGTAGTGAATATCCGTCGTCTTTTTCCAGCCCCATAATCAGGTCTATGCATCTGTATCGGCTTAAGTCTGTGACATTTTTGCCTATGGCATATTTCGAGCAGCTTGCTATGTTGTATGCGCCGGCGCCCATTATCGCTTTCGCATGTACGGGTATGTAGGCGAAAGTGTTGCCTGCGATGATGTGTCCTGCGAGTTCGTTGCCGCTGTAGCCAAGTCCGCCTTCGCCTTCCTTGCCGGCCATGCTCTTGTCAAAGCAAACCTGCCGTCCGGCAAATCCGAGTGTTTTTCCCGGCCATACACCAGGGTCTGCGTTTATGTCAAAGCCTTGTTGCGTGCTGTTGTTGACAGGTGACGGCGCGGCAAGTCGTTGAAAACCGTTTACTACGAGTATTGTTTCCGTGGCTTTGGGGTTGTATAGCGCCGATACTGTTTCGGAAGCGAAGCTTTCTCCGCCCTCGTTCACGGCTGAAATCTTGAAGTTGTAGAGCGTATTCGGCATCAATTTTACTTTGCAGGCCGGACCGTTTACACGTATGCCGTTGTCAAAACCGTAATCGCCTATGGCTGTGTAGAGTATGTACGAGTCGGGTACGGCTGACGGTTCTGTGGCATCCCTTTGGGCGTCCCACCTTATAATTATGGTGTCGCCGGAAAGAAATTCGGTGCTTACGTTTATCGGTGCGAGCGGCGTTACTACGTATTTCGTATCGTGTGTTTCAGAGTTGAAACGCAGAATCGACTTGTATATGCTGCGCGCCAGCGTGAAACGGAAATTGGGGTCTTGCCCCATGAACATGTCGGGAAAGTTCTGGTGCGACAATGTTTCTATTATTGCTGACGGTACGACGGGACACCTTGTCTCGGCATAGTTTCTGTCGTACAGGTTCCGTTTGTTCCATTTTCCGTATGTTCCGGCAATGTCGTCGCGTACACCGTCAAGCAGCATTCTCGCAAATGTCTTTGACCTTTTGCGCGAGTGGCCGGAAGCCAACAGACCGTTGCCTGTATTTGTGGTGCATATTGTCAACGAGCCGATAAGCGACGCATAGTCTTTTGAGTATCCGGCGTCGCTGTGTACGGCCAGGGCCAATTCAATCGGCACGTTAAGTCCCTTCATGCCGGGGGCGAAGCACGAACCTCCGGCGAGCCAGTTTGTCATGTAAGGCCGTGAGTAAATGTCCTCTTTGTAGTCGTCGGCTCCGTTTTTCGCCATATATACGCTTTCCGGTGCGCCTGCCCATTGTGCGTAGTAGCGTGAACCTTCGAGGCATTTGGGCAGTCCGCTTGTCTGTCCGTTGCGTGCGATTACGCCCATTCCGCCGCCGAAACGCACGGCGTCTGCCGTGACAATGCCCTGATAAGCGCTTTCGTTTGTCAGCACAACGCGGTTGTCAGAGCTGCATCCCTTGTCAAACTCAAATGTTCCAAGGTACACCCATGTGCCGCCTCCCATCCTTTGGTTGACGTTGAAAACGGTGCGCCGCCCCTTGTGATATACTATGTATCTTGCGTCGGGAACGCTTTTGCTCAATGTCGGATAGCTCACATATACGGCATATTCTCCGTCTTGGGTGAACCTCGGCTGGTATGATATTTCGCATCCCTTCGCCGGTGCCGCCTCGGCCTTCCGCGTGGTGCCGTCAGTGAAAGGATTGTCGTGCCCGCCGTATGTTTTTTTACTTGCGGCGAAGCCTTTTGTCCCGGCGTCTTCCCAGTTGCGGTTTATGTTTATCTCGGTGTAGTATGGAAGTTTGGTCGCGTCGTCGTTGTCAACTATGACCTCGTTTTTCTGCCAGTCGCGTTCGCGTGGCGTGAATACCGTCGCGCCCGCGTTTTCGAGCATTGGTATGAGGTAGGGTACGACGATGGTCTGCGTGAACAGGTCTTCGTTTGTGCAGAACATGTTTGGGCGCTGCCACCTCCATTTTCCTTTGTTTTGGTCATAGAACCGTCCGTGGCTCGCCCATATTGACAAGTGCTTGTTTTTAAGCCCTTTTGTTATGTTTATGGGTTTCGATATGTTTTCGACCCATGGCAGCCCGTTGTAAACTATGTCCTTTTTTGTTTCTTTTACGATTTTGCCTTTATTTCCGCCGGGTGTTGGCGATATGACGTTGCGGTGAGTCCCGCATGAAGCCAATACGATGCAGGTCAGAAATATGTGGAAATACTTTTTCATTGTCAGTTTCCGGTAGTGAATAATTCGGGATGCCGCCCGGTAAAGCCTTTGAAATAATTTTTTATCTCGTCTATGTCCTTGTCGAAGTTTCCGCTTGGCGTCATGCTTTTAGTGCATTGAATCAGCTTCCTGTTATAGTCGAGTCCGTATAACAAGATGGGGATATTGGCTTTTGACGCAATATAGTAAAAGCCTTTTCTCCATTCAGGGTTCAATGAGCGTGTGCCTTCTGGGGTTATGCAGAGGCGGAACTCGCTTTCGCGCATGGCCGTATCGGCCAGCATGTCGGTCATGTTGGTATGTCTGTTTCGGCTGACGGGGATGCCGCCAATCCGCTTGAGGAGTACGCCGAGAGGGCCTACGAACCACTCTTTTTTCATCAGGAAGTTTATCTTCATGCCCTCGGCTTTAGCGTACAGCTGTCCTAAGATGAAGTCGAAATTGCTTGTATGTGGTGCCAGGCAGATGATGAATTTGCCGGAATGTCTGATGGTTACCTCTTTTTTCCAACCCAACAGCTTGTATAAAATCCATTTGGACAATGCTTGGAACATGGGAATGTGTAACCGTTTTTCAGATGTTTGAAATGTTGTCGGCAATTTCTTCAATTTGTATGCTGAATTTTTCCTTCAGGTCTTTGAAGTATTTTTTCGCACTCATTCCCGGTTCGGGATGGGATATGCGGCAGACGTAGTCGCGCTGCACGATGATGATGGATGTAAGGATGGCGTTGGCCTCCTCCTTTTTCTTGTTACCGTTGTACAACAATGCGGCCATGCACTCTGAGAAGAGGTCGCTGCATATATAGTTTATTGTTTTTTTCAGTTTGCGTTTGTTTGCCATATTCGTTAATGTTAGTCTTGGTTATTCAAGGCAAATATAATAAATAAATGTCAAACGTTGATGCCTGGCGCATGAAAAACATTCTTTTTTTTAGTTTTTATCAGTTTTTGTGTTTTTGAAGCGTCGGCGTGTGGTCTTTTCCCGGGTGGAAGCCATGCTGGTGCGGCCTGCTTTCCAAAAGGTCGTCTTTCAGGATGTGAAAGGTGGCCTTTTGGCGGCTGAAAGGCCACCTTTCGCAATGCAAAAGGCGGTCTTTTGCAAAGGACTTTTCCATAAACCTATTTTTAGTTGAATTAAGTTCATTTATTTTCCCATGTGAATGAATTTTAGTAAATTTGCACTGCCAAAAGATAAAAGGCTTATCAAGAATTATTAATTTAATTTTTTTTGTCATGGAAAAAAGCGTGTTGCAACAAGCAAGGATGGCTTACATCCCCAAACTGCCGGAAGCACTCAAAGGTTTAGTTAAGGTAAAAGAAGGCGCTCCGACGCAAAGCGTAGACAATCAGGAGGAAATCAGGCAGCTGTTCCCTAACACCTACGGTATGCCGGTTGTTGAATTTGAACCGAGCGATACGGAAAACAGCGAAGTTACAAACGTAGGCATAATCCTGAGCGGTGGGCAGGCTCCCGGCGGACACAACGTCATTACCGGACTGTTTGACACGATAAAGAAGATGAACCCGGAGAATAAGCTGTACGGGTTTATCCTTGGCCCGGGCGGCCTTGTAGACCACAAATATATTGAGATTACAAAAGATTTCATTGACGGCTACCGCAACACCGGCGGCTTTGACATGATAGGTTCCGGCCGAACGAAGCTTGAGAAAGTGGAGCAGTTCGAGAAGGGACTTGAGATAATCCGCGAGCTTGGCATAAAGGCTCTCGTCATCATCGGCGGAGACGACTCCAACACCAATGCCTGCGTCCTGGCCGAGTATTATGCGGCAAAGAAGTACGGCGTACAGGTAATAGGATGCCCGAAGACAATAGACGGCGACCTGAAGAACAGCCAGATTGAGACCTCTTTCGGTTTCGACACGGCCACTAAGACATATTCGGAACTTGTCGGCAACATTGAGCGCGACTGCAATTCCGCGCGTAAATATTGGCACTTCATCAAGCTGATGGGACGTTCGGCAAGCCATATCGCCTTGGAGTGCGCCCTGCAGTGCCAGCCTAACATCTGCCTCATATCAGAGGAAGTGAAGACGAAGAACATGACGCTCAACCAGATTGTAGAGCAAATATGTGAAGTCATAGCATACCGCGCTTCACAGGGCAACAACTTCGGAGTAATCCTTGTTCCCGAAGGCCTGATAGAATTCATACCCTCAATAGGCAAGCTCATCGAGGAACTCAACGACCTGCTTGCCGCACATGGTGACGACTACAAGGGACTTGACCCTGTTGCGCAGCGTGAGTACATCTTGGCTCACCTTAGCGAAGAGAACAGGCAGACGTTCTCGACTTTGCCCGGCAACGTGGCGCGCCAGCTGTCTTTGGACAGAGACCCGCACGGAAACGTACAAGTGTCGCTGATAGAGACCGAGAAACTGCTTTCGGACATGTGCGAGGCCAAATTGGCTGAATGGAAGAATGAAGGCAAATATGTAGGCAAATTCGCCGCATTGCACCACTTCTTCGGCTACGAAGGTCGTTGCGCCGCTCCTTCAAACTTCGATGCTGATTACTGCTACGCACTTGGAACGAGTGCCGCCCACCTCATTGCAAACGGCAAGACCGGCTATATGGCGATTGTGAAGAATACTACAAGGCCGACAAGCGAGTGGAAGGCAGGAGGCGTGCCAATCACCATGATGATGAACATGGAGCGCAGGAACGGCGAGATGAAGCCTGTTATACGCAAGGCTTTGGTTGAACTTGACGGCAATCCGTTCAAGGAGTTGGCACGGAACCGCGAGAAATGGGCTAAGGAAACATGCTACATCTATCCCGGACCGATACAATACTGGGGACCTACCGAAGTGTGCGACTGTCCGACAAGGACGCTTGCTCTGGAGCATGAATAAGCATGAGATGTTTTTCGGGGCGGCTCTGAAGGGCCGCCCTTTAATTTAATCCAATGACGGAGAAACGTAATACGGGCACACGAAGACCGAGCCGGCGCAGATGGAAGCGCGGGCGCAATGTAAGCCGGCACAGCAGTTCGGCCGGCTTTTTTCATGCGGTCATGCGCCGTTATCCCAGGTGGGCCTGGTGGCTGGGCGGTCTGAGCGTTGTTGCTTTTTACGTTTGGATTTTTTATTATATATTCGTAGGGCCTTTCGGTTTCAGGTGGAGGGCTTTGTATGGCGATGCCAAATATCCTGAAGGCTATGAAATCCGTGGCATAGACATCAGCCACCATCAGGGAAAGATTGACTGGGAACTGTTGCGTAATGCGATGATTGAGAAATGCCCGATTCGTTTCATCCTTATAAAAGCCACCGAGGGAAAGAGCATCCTCGACCCGATGTTCAAGGAGAACTTTGCCCAGGCAAGGGACTATGGCTTTATAAGGGGTGCTTACCATTTCTGGAGCAACAAGTCGTCGGCCAGGGAGCAGGCTTATTTCTTCTTGGAAAATGTCGTGTTGCTTGACGGTGATTTGCCGCCGGTACTTGACATTGAGAACAAGCCAAAAGACGTAAGTGTTGAGGATTTCCAGCGTGACGTGCTTACATGGCTTCACATAGTTGAGGACAAATACCATGTGAAGCCGATAATATATACATATTACAAGTTCAAAATGAACTATTTGAATGCTCCCGTTTTCGATGACTACCCTTATTGGATAGCCCATTATTATGTGGACAAAGTGGAATATCCGGGCGAATGGAAGTTCTGGCAGCATACTGATGCCGGTCGCCTTCCTGGGGTCAGCGGATATGTAGACTTCAACATTTACAACGGAAGTTATTATGATTTGCGTAAACTTACAATTGGCAATTGAACTGTAAACGGCTCATGTCGCCGTACCCTGTTATTGCGTTTTGCCAATTGTCTCAAACCTTAACATGCACCAGTCGTTCTTAGTTGTTTGCTTGGTTAAGCTAAGGTTTAACTCTTTTGCGTGATTTATCAGTAAATCAGCGTCTTGCGTGTAAAATCCGCTTAGGAGCAAGATGCCTCCGTCTGCCATTGCATTCCTGAATGCTGCCATGTCCGCCAGCAGGATGTTGCGGTTGATGTTGGCTAAAACAATGTCGAATTTTTTGTCTATTGTGTTAAGCAGGCTGGCGTCCCCGTGTTTGATGTCGATGTTGCTGACACCGTTGAGGCTGCAATTGTGCCTCGTGTTTTCCACGCTCCAGTCGTCAATGTCATATGCCGTTACGCCCTGTGCGCCGAGCTTGGCCGAAACGATTGACAATATGCCTGTGCCGCAGCCGCAGTCAAGTACGTTCTTTTCTTGGATTTTTGTGTTGAACAGTTCGCTCACAATCATGAACGTTGTTTCATGCCCACCGGTGCCGAACGCCTGTTTCGTATCAATGGTTATGTCTATAATGCCGTTTGTTGCTTGGCCGGCAGGGTGCATCATGTCGTGTATTACGCATTTGTCTTTTATCCAAATAGGTTCAAATCCGTTTTCTTCCCACGTTTTGTTCCAGTTCTTGTCTTCTACGTCTTGTGTCGTATGGGTAATGGTAAACCCTTCTATGGGGAAGGCGCTGGTGCATGGATTTAATGAAGTTTCGTTGAATACGCTTGCCTGTATGTAGCCGGTTACAGTATCACTCTCGCCGTCTTCAAATGCTTCGTAACCAATATTTCCTAAGCATTCGCACAGCACGTCTTTGGCGGCTTGCATGATTATTTCGCCACAAGTTTCGTTTTCACCTTTCCAAGTTAGGGTGAATATTGTTTTCAGATATTTCATATACTTGTTAAATTCTTCTGCAAATGTATAAAAAATAGGGGAAAACCTACAGTCTTTTAGGGTTTTTCCGTATTTTTGCATTAGAGTAATATAGTACTTTTGTGAAGTGAAAATGATTATATTGGAGGTTTATATGGATATGAAAAAGATTGTTTTTGTAACGGCTTTCGTATGTCTTTTGCCGCATGATATTATTGCGCAAGACGATATGTATTTCACGCCTAAGAAAGCAGATAAGACTGAAACCGTGCAGGAGCAGCCCAAGATGTATACCGGTTCTTTTAGGAACGTTGACGAATATAACCGTCATGGGCGGTTCGCTGGTGTCAGTCAGGAGGTTGATTTGGACACGTTGTACAGTGATGTGGTGTTTTTTGATGCTGACACGTCAACTGTTGCAGGCGATACTATCTTGGTGGGCGATGTGACGGATGCTGCCGATTATGCTTATGACCCGTCTGAAGACTATGAGTACAGCAGGCGGTTGAGCCGGTATGACGATTATTATTGGCATGACCCTTGGTATTATGGTTGGTATGGATACGGCCCATATTGGTATGGAAGTCCGTACTGGTATGCAGGCTGGTGGTACGACCCGTGGTATGATCCTTGGTTCTATGGTTGGCATCGTCCGTGGGGATGGTATTATTCATGGTATTGGCCGGTTTCTTACCACCGTCCATATTACGGTGTTACGGGTACAAGCAACCATGGAAGGCCATATCGTCACGGAAGTGTTGGAAGCGGTAATTTCAAAGGATATCGTGGAACAAATAACCGCGTAAGCAGCAATCGTAACAATTACGACCGCGATAATAACAGGACAAATTACAGCAACCGTTTCCGTGGCAACCGTCAGAACAATTTTAACAGGAACAATTATCAAAGCCGCCCGTCGTACAACAATTCGTTTGGCGGTAGTCGCAGCGGAGGCAGCTTCCGTGGTGGAGGTTCGTTTGGTGGCAGCCGTGGTGGCGGAGGCGGTGGTGGTTTCCGCGGACGCCGGTGAAATTTTAGCGGATAAATGTTAAATTAATGTACTAATGATTGTTGCAGAAGGCGGCAGACAACGTTGCCTTCCGCCAAATTCCAACTGAAAAAATTATGAATATGAAACGGTTAACATTGATATTTGTGTCAGCTATTGCAGCTGCATCTCTTTATGCCCAAGAAACTTACGAGAATGCCAATATTGCAACGGAAGACTTGAATGGTACGGCGCGTTATGTCGGCATGGGTGGAGCTATGGATGCTCTTGGAGCAGATATTTCGACAATTGCGACCAATCCGGCAGGCATAGGCCTGTTCCGTCATTCTGCGGCCAATGTTTCGTTCGGCTTCGTTTCGCAGCAGGGAGGAAACAGCTTTGCCGGAGTAGGCAAGACAAACATGAGCTTTGACCAGGCTGGTTTCGTATATGCACGCCGTACAGGGCGCAGCTCGTTCCTAAACTTTGCGTTCAACTACCATAAGAGCCGTAATTTCGATTATATTCTTTCTGCAGCCGATGCTTTGAACGGAGCGTCGCAGAACAAGCTTTCTTACATGAAAGGCGCAGAGGGATTGTTTAGCGTTTATGATAATAGCGGAACATTCATGGCCGACGACAATACTTTCAATCAAGTCGACTATCTTTATTATAATGCGTTATTGCCAGATGATAATGGCGACTTTTACTTCAATAACGCCAACGGTTACATGTTTAACCGCGCAAATTCCGGCTACATCGGGGAGTATGATTTCAACATAAGCGGTAACATAAACGACCGCGTGTACCTTGGTTTGACTTTTGGCATAAGCGATGTCAATTACAAGGGGTATAGTGAATACACCGAGACTCTTGTGGATGCGGCAGGGGGAAGCATCGGCAATGTAATGATAGCTGACGAGCGCCGCATAAGCGGAACGGGCTTTAATGTGAAGGCGGGAATAATCTTCCGTCCTATAGAAACTTCTCCGTTCCGTGTCGGCCTTTCAGTTGCAACGCCGACATGGTATGACCTTACAACGTCCAATTATACTGTATTGCAGAACAATTCCAATGTCGGCATGTACGATTCTGGAAACATAGGCGAAAGCTACGATTTCAAACTGTATACTCCTTGGAAGTTCGGCGTAAGCCTCGGCACTACCTTCGGCAATTACCTCGCTGTAGGCGCAGGGTATGAGTATGCTGATTATGGCAGTCTTGACAGCCGTGTCAATACCGGCGGCGGATATGACTGGTATTATGACGAGTATTATGAAAGTTCGGCAAGTGACCGCAACATGAACAGGCATACCGAGAACACGCTGAAGGGTGTTAGCACATTTAAAATCGGTGCAGAGTTCAAACCCGACAGCAAATTGGCTGTCCGTGTAGGTTACAACTATGTTGCGCCGATGTGTGAAAGTTCTGGGTATAAGGATGTTACGCTTGATTCGCCCGGTACATATTACACATCTTCAACCGATTATACAAATTGGAAGGCAACAAACCGCTTTACTTGCGGCGTTGGTTACAACGTAGGCAAGTTGTCTCTCGACCTTGCTTACCAGTATTCGGCTCAGAGTGGAGACTTCAGTCCTTTCACAAGTTACTATGCTTCGGCCGAAGATTCTCCAGAGTATGACAATATCTGCAATTCCGTAAAAGTTGACAACAAGCGTCACCAGCTGTTGTTTACTCTTGGATATCATTTCTAAATTGCAAAAGCGAAACAGGCAAAAGGGCTGAAGGCAGTTTGTGCTTTCAGCCTTTTTGTTGTTTTTGTTAGAGATATGTCATTTTATACGGCTTTGCGAAAAGAGGCAAAATACGGTGCGAAAGGTCTTCTTTTGCATTGCGGTTTGCCGTATATTGCACGCTGAAATGCCGTGTTTTACAACGTGTTGAATATCAGAATGTTACGTCACGTCGTGCCAGCGCCTTTGTCTTAGCCGTCCAAATGGTGTCTTAAAGCCGTCAAAAAGTTTAGTTTAAGCCATCCAGGCAATACTTTTTGGCGGCTTTCATACAGTGTTTCGATAGTAGGTTCAAGCTTTTAAGGGAAATGTACTTTGTATCAAGTATGCTTTTGTGTTGCCGGCGAGAGCCTTAATAGAATCAAACTTTTACGCAAAGTTTTTGATATAACGATTTTTTTCCTTAACTTTGCGCCTCAAATAATCACGCATATAAATTAAGGTAATATAGATATGTCCAACAAATTTGCCGAACATAAAGGTCTCGACTTGACAGCTACTAACAAGTCGGTATTGGAAGAATGGAGCAAGAACGACGTGTTCCGTAAATCTGTAACAGAGCGTGAGGGATGCCCCCAGTTCGTATTCTTTGAGGGACCTCCCTCGGCAAACGGCCATCCCGGCATCCACCATGTGTTGGCGCGTGCCATAAAGGATACGTTCAACCGTTACAAGACAATGAAGGGCTACCAGGTTCACCGCAAGGCTGGCTGGGACACTCACGGGCTGCCCGTGGAGCTTGGCGTAGAGAAGGAGCTTGGCATAACGAAGGCCGACATTGATAATAAGGAGTCTGACAAGTATATTTCTGTTGAAGACTATAACAAGAAATGCCGTGAGAACGTGATGAAGTTCACCGCCGAGTGGCGCGACCTTACGGAGAAGATGGGTTATTGGGTTGACCTCGACCATCCCTACATCACGTATGACAACAAGTATATAGAAACCCTTTGGTGGCTCTTGAAGCAGCTTTATGACAAGGGGCTGCTTTATAAGGGCTATACCATCCAGCCTTATTCGCCGGCGGCGGGCACGGGCTTGTCGAGCCACGAGCTTAATCAGCCTGGATGTTACCGTGATGTCAAGGACACCACGGCTACGGTGCAGTTCCTTATGAAAGACCCGAAGCCGGAGATGACAGGGTGGGGCAAGCCTTATTTCCTGGCTTGGACGACAACTCCGTGGACGCTTGCGGCCAATTCTGCCCTCTGCGTAGGCCCGAATATCGACTACGTAGCCGTGCAGACTTACAATCCTTATTCAGGCGAACCTGTTACGGTTGTCATGGCAGAAGTCCTTTTGCCGTCATATTTTAATCCGGAAGGAAACGGTGCCGACTTGGCCTCTTATAAGAAAGGCGACAAGGTTATACCTTATAATATAATAGCGCATTACAAGGGAACAGAACTCGTAGGCATGCACTACGAACAGTTGCTGCCAATGATTAGTCCGATGGAAGACGGAGCGTTCCGCGTAATCCAGGGTGATTATGTCACCACAGAAGACGGTACCGGCATTGTACACATAGCTCCGAATTTCGGTGCGGACGACGCTCTCGTAGCCAAGAAGGCCGGCGTGCCGCCCATTGTGCTGGTTGACAAGAAAGGCAACCAGCGCCCGGTGGTAGACCTTTCTGGCAAGTATTATGCCGTTGACGACCTTGATGAGACGTTTGTCAATAAATATGTCAATGTTGATTTGTGGAACAAGTACGCCGGACGCTACGTCAAGAATGCGTATGACGAAACTCTTACCGACAAGGACGAGACGCTTGACATCACCATCTGTATGGATTTGAAGGCGCGCGGCATGGCGTTCAAGATAGAGAAACACGTGCACAACTATCCGCATTGCTGGCGCACGGACAAACCTATACTTTACTATCCGCTTGACAGTTGGTTCATACGTTCTACAGCATGCAAGGACAGAATGGTAGAGCTGAACAAAACAATTAACTGGAAGCCGGAAAGTACTGGTACCGGGCGCTTTGGCAATTGGCTTGAGAACCTTAACGATTGGAACCTCAGCCGCAGCCGTTTCTGGGGAACACCGCTTCCCGTATGGCGTGATGAGGATGGCAACGAGACTTGCATCGGTTCGCTGCAACAGCTTTATGACGAGATAGAGAACAGCGTGGCAGCCGGGCTTATGCCTTCAAACCCGTTGAAGGACAATGGCTTTGTGCCAGGAGACTATTCGCAGGAGAACTACGATAAAATAGACCTCCACCGTCCGTATGTAGACAATATCATACTTTGCAGCAAGGCCGGCAAGCCGATGAAGCGCGAGACTGACCTGATTGACGTTTGGTTCGACTCCGGCAGCATGCCTTATGCGCAGATACACTACCCGTTTGAAAACGCCGATGCGGTTGACAAGCGCACTGCATTCCCGGCCGATTTCATAAACGAAGGAGTAGACCAGACACGCGGATGGTTCTTCACCCTTCATGCCATCGCGACGATGGTGTTCGACAGTGTGGCGTTCAAGAATGTAATTTCGAGCGGTCTCGTGCTTGATGCTAAAGGCAACAAGATGAGCAAGCGTTTGGGCAATGCCGTTGACCCGTTTGACACTATCGAGAAATATGGTGCCGACGCAGTTCGCTTCTACATGTTGACAAACTCGTCTCCGTGGGACAACCTGAAGTTCGACCCTAACGGAGTTGATGAAGTGCGGCGCAAGTTCTTCGGCACATTGTACAATACATATTCATTCTTCAGCCTATATGCGAATGTCGATGGGTTCGATTATTCGCAGGAAGAGGTACCTGTATCGGAGCGTCTAGAGATTGACCGGTGGATATTGTCGGAGCTTAACACCCTTATTAAGGGCGTTGATGGTGCTCTCGCCGATTATGAACCGACAAAGGCCGGACGACTGATTGATACTTTTGTAAATGATGACCTGAGCAACTGGTACGTGCGTCTTAACCGCAAACGTTTCTGGGGCAAGGAGATGGATAAGGACAAGCTGTCAGCTTACGAGACACTTTATACATGTCTTGAAACTGTCGCAAGGCTGCTCGCTCCGTTCTCTCCGTTCTATGCCGACCAGCTGTATATGGACTTGACAAAGGCCTCCGGCCGTGGAAACAAGGTGTCAGTGCATCTTGACAAGTTCCCCGAAGCGGACGAAAGCCTGTTGGACAGCGACCTTGAGGCACGTATGAAGATGGCGCAGAAGATAACGTCCATGGTGCTTGCATTGCGCCGTAAGGTCAATATCAAGGTTCGCCAGCCGCTCCAGTGCATAATGATACCGGCGGTTGACGATGTTCAGAAGTGTCACATCGAGGCCGTGAAAGGGCTTATCGAGAATGAAGTCAATGTGAAAGAATTGAAGTTTGTCGAGGGCTCGGATGTGCTTGTGAAGAAAGTGAAGTGCAATTTCCGCACCATGGGCAAGAAGTTCGGCAAGCTGATGAAGAGCATCGCAGCGAGGATGGATGCGCTTGAGCAGGCTGATATAGTGGCCTTTGAAAAAGCCGGACAAATCCAGTTCGATGTAGACGGGCAGGGTGTCACGGTTGAACTCTCTGATGTTGAAATCATCAACGAGGACATTCCGGGATGGCTCGTGTCAAATGACGGCAACCTTACTGTGGCTCTCGAGGTTGAACTCAATGACGAGCTGCGCAATGAGGGAATGGCGCGCGAACTGATAAACAGAATCCAGAATTTGCGTAAGGAGTGCGGACTGGAGATTACCGACCGTGTAAACGTAACAATATCTCCTGACGACCGTGTGGCTTCTGCTGTGGATGCGTTTGCCGGCTACATAAAGGGGCAGGTACTTGCCGACAGCATTGTGATTGCCGAGAACGGCGGTCATGAGGTTGACTTGGACGGCTTCAATGTGTTCATAGATGTCACCAAGGCATAAGGTGGACGTATGGCGGTTCGGTTTGCATGCAAAATGAACATTAACTTTAAAACATAATATATTATGGCAGAAAAAACACGTTACAGTGATGAGGAACTTGAAGAGTTCAGGGGAATCATCAACGAGAAGCTCAAACTGGCTCGGCGTGACTATAACCAGATGATGAAGACGCTGATGAATGCCGACGGCAACGACGTCGACGACACGTCGCCAACCTATAAGGTGCTTGAAGAAGGCAGCGCCACGCAGACAAAAGAAGAGCTTATACAACAGGCCAGCCGCCTGCAGAAGTTCATACAGGGACTTGAGGCCGCTATCGTAAGGATTGAGAACAAGACCTATGGCGTTGACCGTATTACAGGCGAGCTGATACCGAAAGAGCGTCTCCGCGCCGTTCCCCATGCAACACTCAGTGTAGCATCGAAGAACGCCAGGAAGAAGTAAATAGAAAAGAAGTGCAGTAACTTGAAACAATGTAAGGTGTGGGAGATTGGACTTTATTGACAGCCTGACGGGTTTCGCTAAAGCATCCGTATGGCATGTGGTTGTAATGTCCAGTTTCCCATAAGTGTTTTATGTTAAAAGTATATTGTCCGTAAGGATGGTTGCATCTGATAAATTTAAGAAAAGAGTGTTGACGGTGACGTTGCTGACGGTGGCGTTGCTTGTAATCGACCAATGGATAAAAATATCCGTGAAGACCGGGATGTGCCTTCACGAGAGCATAAGGATTACCGACTGGTTTTACATAAGCTTTATCGAAAACAACGGTATGGCGTTTGGCATGACAATGATAAACAAGCCGGTTCTTAGCATATTCCGTATCATCGCCATTGTCGCGTTGGGCTGGTATTTGTCCAGATTGTTGCGCAGGCAGGTGCGTATGTTGTGGATTATATGCCTTACGCTTGTTTTTGCCGGGGCGATAGGCAACCTTATCGACTGCATGTTCTACGGACTCATATTCAATGCGTCTTCTCCTTATTATGTGTCTTACTTCGTTCCGTTCGGCCATGGCTACGCTCCGTTCCTGATGGGCAAGGTTGTTGATATGTTCTATTTTCCGATTATCGTTACCACATGGCCTGAATGGATGCCGTTTTGGGGCGGTGACGAGTTTGTGTTCTTCAGTCCGGTGTTCAATTTCGCCGACTCCTGTGTAAGTGTAGGCGTCATAATGGCGCTGTTGTTTTGCCGTAAGGAATTGTCACAAATTTCTTTTTCAAGGAAATGAAAACCGTGCGTATAGTTCCGTTGTTGTTGCTTTTTGCCTTGGTGTTTTCATGCAAGCCGCAAGTTCCGGATGAGTATATCCAGCCGGATGAGTTTGAAGACATACTTTATGACTTCCATCTGGCTGACGGCATGGCTAACGGCAATGGCGATATGGCAGACGTTGCATACGATGCTACACTTTACCGCCAGGCCGTACTTCATAAATATGGCATAACGCAGGCCGAGTTTGACTCTTCGCTTGTTTATTATATGCGCCATGCGGACAGGTTGCATAAAATATATGAAAACCTGTCGCAGAGGTTTGAAGACGAGGCAATGGCTCTCGGCGCTTCGGCAAACGACATACGCCGCTATGGCGACATGGCGTCGGCACGCGACACGTCGAACCTTTGGCGCGGTGTTACGGCGGCTATGCTCATGCCGTGTGCGCCATATAATGTGATGACTTTTGAAATCACGGCCGACAGTACTTATCATCCGGGCGACAGGATAATCTTCAGTTTCAACAGCGACTTTGTATATAAGGGAGGTGTTAAGGACGGCATGGCGCTCCTTGCTGTGCAGTTCAAGAACGACAGCGTGGCAAGCAATACGGTCAGGGTGGCCGCAAGTTCAAATTACAGTGTCACCGTGTCAGACATCCACCGTAAGGGCATAAAGGCCATAAGGGGTTTTATTTATCTTGGAGAAGGCAGAAGACCGCGTGATACAGAGGAAGACAATTCGCTCCGGCTTATGTTTATAGACAACATCAGGATGGTCAGGATGAGGAATGCGGCAGAAGCCAGCCAACCTGCTGCGCCGGGACGTTCAATGACCGTCCGCCGTGACAGTACCAAGGACGAGACGGTGCAAAAGACAAATGAACGAAATGTGTCGGCGCCTGTTCAGGGCAATGGCCTTAGGCCGTTGGAGCAGAAGGCTTTGCCAGCAAGGCCGCTTGCCACACCGATGAAGATGTCGGAAAGCAAATCTGTTCCATTGAAGAAAATACAGGGTAATAACTGATTGGCCAATGGCATTATATAGACGGGTGGCTGTCAACAGAGTGGTGGCTGGCGGTAAGACGGTAAGTCCATGCTTGCTTGAGATTAATGACGGTGTTGTTGTCAGTTTCAGTCATCTTTCCGAAGAGCAGCCTTTTACTGAATGGATAGGCGGAACGGTGGTTCTTGCAAGGGCTGGCGATGCATGGATAATTGAAAGTTCAACAGCTGAAAGCCTGTTATTATAGCTTTCTATTAAAGTGGCTGTTGCCGGTTATTATTGCCGCAGGTGGCTTTGCTGCCTGCGGCTTTTTATTGTTTCTGCAACTGCTTGTGTTCCAACGCCTTGTAAAAGGTGGCATTTTGCAAGGTGAAAGGTCGCCTTTTATCGCATAAACGACGGCCTTTTAAACGGCAAAAGGCCGTCGTTTGCAAATTGTCATGTTATCTTTTATTTGCAGTTCGCCTGTTTGATGCTGCATGTTTGCCGGTCTGCGGCATAAAACTTTGCAGGATATGGAACGTATGTCGGATAAAATCAGTATCTTTGCCTGCGTATAAATGACGAATTGACTATTTGTGATGAATGTTGTAAAAATAGACGAGTCCAAGGTGATAGAGGCTGCCAAGGCCGGCAACGATGAGTTTGTAGATGTTTTTTATAATGCCATACTCGATTTTTGCGGTGGGGTTATCACGGCTGAGACGATGCAGGAGATAAACCCGGAGCAGATGACTTTGGTTGTATTCAAGACTTTGCATGAAGAGGTTATGGACGGAGGCTTTGTGCAACTAATATATAACGGCTACGGGCCTTTTGTATTTTTCAATCCTTTCGCAAAGGCTGTAAGGGAATGGGGGCTTGACGATTTGGCTTCACTCGTGAACAAGGCAGGCAAGCTTTTCAGGAAATACGGCAAGGAAATACAGACGGAATGCAGCGACGAGGAGTTTATGGCGATGTTTGAGAAATATCCGAAGTTCGACGAACTTGATGACGAGTTTGTTGAGAACGAGGAGCATTGGGTTGGAGAGATTGCTCATTACATCGATGAGCACATCGACCGCTTTGCGGAAATAATATGATGAAAACTAACGATGAACAAGGAAGAAGAACAGATAAGAAAGAAAAGTCCGGTAAGCATACGTAACAAAAAAGCCTCGTTCGAGTATTTCTTTGTAGATACATACACGGCGGGCATAGTGCTCACTGGCACCGAGATAAAGTCAATCAGGCTGGGCAAGGCATCATTGGTTGACAGCTATTGCTATATCCATAACGGTGAAATATGGGTGAAGGGAATGAACATATCGCCTTATTTCTTCGGCTCTTACAACAACCATGAGGCGAAGCGCGACCGCAAGTTGCTGCTTACCAAGCGCGAGATACACAAGCTGCAGGAGGCCACCAAGCAGGTGGGCTTTACCATTGTGCCGACTCTTGTGTTCATTGACGCGAAAGGCAGGGCAAAGGTTGACATCGCGCTGGCTAAGGGAAAGAAGGAATATGACAAGCGGCAGACTCTTAAAGAGAAGGAAGACCGCAGGGAGATGGACCGCGCGATGAAGCACTATTAATTAAAGGTGAGAAGGTGAGAAGGGTGAAAAAGTAAAAAAGTAAAACCCTATAATCGTAAGACCTTACAACCTCACAACCGTATAACCGTATAACCCTATAACCGTATAACCCTATAACCCTATAACCGTATAACCGTATAACCGTATAACCGTATAACCCTATAACCCTATAACCCTATAACCCTATAACCCCATAACCTCACAACCGTAAAACCCTATAACCCTATAACCCCATAACCCCATAACCCCATAACCTCACAACCGTAAAACCGCAAAAAAAATGATAAAGAACTTGATATTTGACCTTGGCGGAGTGATTATGACAATCGACCAAGGCGAAGCTTTGAGACGATTTAAGGAACTTGGACTTGCTGATGCAGAGCGTCAACTCGACCCGTACACGCAGTCTGGGATATTCGGAGACGTGGAGGAAGGCAAGATTACAGCGGAGGAGTTTCGCGTAGAGTTGAGCCGTCTTGTAGGCCGTGAACTGTCGTTTGACGACTGCAAATACGGTTGGTTGGGCTATAGGAAAGAAGTTCCGCAGCGTAATCTTGACGCTTTAAGGCGTTTGCGTGGAGACGGCTATCGCCTTATCTTGCTGTCGAACACTAATCCGTTCATGATGAGTTGGGCGTTGACAAAAGACTTTGACGGCGGCAACAGTTCGCTCGAAGATTATTTCGATGCACTGTACCTTAGTTACCGTTTTGGCGTGATGAAGCCAGAACCAAAGTTTTTCCAGACTGTTCTTGACAGTGAACATATCCTGCCTGAAGAAACGCTGTTTGTTGATGACGGACCGCGCAATGTCGAGGCGGCTTGCAAGTTGGGCATCAACACAATGTGCCCGAAGAACGGCGAAGACTGGACTGGAATGTTGCAGGACAGACTTTCAAAATAAAATGTCAAATTAATGTGCTGTTTACGATAAAGTTTGTACTTTTGCACATAGTTTATTTTTGTAAAAGCGATGTTCAAGAAGAAAAGAAGATGGCACACACTGCCCGGCCAGCCGATAACGGACATGGACAAGCAGGTGATGTACTGGGAGAACAAGGGTAAGCTTGTGCCGACCCGTGACTTGATAAAGACCCCCGAACAGATAGAAGGCATACGCAAGAGCGGCGTTGTGAACAGCGGTGTGCTCGATGAAGTGGCGGCACGCATTCATGCAGGAATGAGTACTGCCGAGATAGACAAGATTTGCTATGACTATTGCACAGAGCATGGGGCTGTGCCTGCATGTCTGAATTACGAGGGCTTTCCGAAGAGCGTGTGTACCAGCATAAATGAAGTGGTATGCCACGGAATACCGAAAGAAACCGACATCTTGCAGGAAGGGGACATCGTAAACGTTGACTTCACCACAATACTTGACGGATATTACGCCGACGCTTCGCGCATGTTCATAATCGGAAAGACAACTCCGGAGAAAGAACAGCTTGTAAGGGTTACAAAGGAATGTCTCGAAATCGGAGCGGAGGCGGCAAAGCCATACGGCTTTGTAGGCGACATAGGCCATGCAATACAGAAGCACGCGGATAAATATCATTATGGTATAGTGCGCGACCTCTGCGGACATGGCGTAGGCTTGAAGTTCCATGAAGAGCCTGAAGTAATGCACTTCGGACACAAAGGTACTGGAATGTTGCTTGTGCCAGGCATGGTGTTTACCATTGAGCCGATGATTAACATGGGCACATGGAAGGTGTTTATCGACGCCGACGACCCTTACGGATGGGAAGTAATAACTGGCGATGAGAAGCCGAGCGCACAGTGGGAGCATACGTTCCTTATGACGGAACACGGTGTGGAAATTCTTTCCGCCTAAAGAAAGGTTTTTATGGAAGACGTATATATATTAGGTATAGAAAGCAGTTGCGACGACACGTCGGCGGCGGTGCTGCGCAACGGTGTGTTGCTTAGCAATGTTACGGCTTCGCAGGAAGTGCACAAGGCATACGGAGGCGTTGTGCCGGAACTGGCATCACGCGCCCATCAGCAAAATGTCGTGCCTGTGGTTGACCAGGCTTTGAAGCGTGCTGGCGTAGAGAAAGAACAGCTGTCGGCGGTGGCTTTCACGCGTGGGCCGGGCTTGATGGGGTCTTTACTTGTGGGTGTCAGCTTTGCAAAGGGCTTTGCCCGTTCGTTGAATATCCCTCTTATAGATGTGAACCACTTGCAGGGTCACGTCATGGCGCATTTCATCAAGGAGAGTGACGATGATATGTCCGCTCCGCCTTTGCCGTTTATCTGCCTGCTTGTTAGCGGCGGCAATTCTCAAATAGTAAAGGTGAATGCTTACAATGACATGGAAGTGCTCGGTCAGACAATCGACGATGCCGCAGGCGAGGCGATAGACAAGTGCTCAAAGGTGATGGGGCTTGGTTATCCGGGAGGCCCAATTATCGACCGTCTTGCCCGTCAGGGTAATCCTCATGCTTATAAGTTTTCTGAACCGCATATACCCGGTCTGGACTATAGTTTCAGCGGATTGAAGACGTCTTTCTTGTACAACCTGCGTGAGTGGGTAAAGGATGATGCGGAATTTGTGGAGCACCACAAGGAAGACCTTGCGGCAAGTCTTGAGTTTACGATTGTAGACATTTTGATGAAGAAGCTGAACCTTGCCGTAAAGCAAACCGGGATAAAACATGTGGCTGTTGCCGGTGGAGTAAGTGCCAATACAGGGTTGCGGAACGCTTTTCATGAATATTCAAAGAAATACGGCTGGACGATATATATACCGAAGTTCAGCTATACCACAGACAATGCGGCCATGATAGGCATAACGGGTTATTACAAGTATCTTGACAATGATTTTTGCCCGATAGGCAAGCCGGCATTCTCAAAAGTGACATTTAAGTAAAAAATATAAATAAGTATGGATTTCGAGAATAAAATATTAAGTAAGGAGATAAGCCAGTTTATCTGGGAAAAAGGCAAGACGCTTGGAACGGCCGAGAGCTGTACTGGTGGACGGATTGCTGAAGCCATAATATTGATGCCGGGTGCGTCAAACTATTTTAAGGGCGGCATAGTATCTTATACAAACGACGTCAAGGAAAAACTGCTTGGAGTAAGCCATGATGTCCTTGAAGAAAAAACTGCAGTTTGTGAAGAAGTTGCGGTCGAGATGGTAAAAGGAGCCATAAAAGCCCTGGATGTTGATTATGCCATATCGGCAACGGGTATAGCGGGACCGGCTGGCGGTACTCATGAAATACCTGTAGGGACAATATGGCTTGCCTGTGGCAATGCCGATGACATAGTAACGATGAAGCTTGAAGAGGATAGGGGGCGTGACTTGAATTTGGAAAATGCGACGACTCAGGCTTTGCAATTGTTCTTGAATTACCTTACGGAACGTCTGAAAGATACAGGCGAGGACGACAACCAAGGTTGACAAGTTTTGCATGTATATGCATTGTAATTGAAAAATGGACGGTTCTGTTAGGTTTTCCAATACTAAAAAAGATTAAAAGCTTTATTATTGACATTAATATTTTGATTATTCGGAAAAAGTTTGTAATTTTGCACGCTGTTTGGAATAAGTATCAAAATTAAAACAAAAAAGGTAGATAGCAATGTCTAAGATTTGTCAAATAACAGGCAAGAAAGCCCAAATAGGAAATAATGTTTCACACTCAAAGCATCGTACAAAGCGTAGCTTTGATGTAAACCTTTTCAGGAAGAAGTTTTACTATGTAGAGGAGCAGTGCTGGATAAGCTTGAAGATAAGTGCAGCCGGCCTGCGTCTGATTAATAAGGTGGGCTTGGATGCGGCTCTTAAGCAGGCTGTATCTAAAGGCTTCTGCAATTGGAAAGAGATAAAAGTTATAGGAGAATAATCATCATGGCAAAGAAGGCTAAAGGCAATAGGGTGCAGGTTATATTGGAATGCACTGAAATGAAGAACAGCGGTCTTCCCGGTACAAGCCGTTATGTGACGACTAAGAACCGTAAGAACACGCCAGAGAGAATGGAATTAATGAAGTATAATCCTATCTTGAAGAAGATGACTCTTCATAAGGAGATTAAATAACAAACTTAAAAGCTCATAGACAATGGCAAAGAAAACCGTCGCAACCCTCCATGAAGGCTCAAAGGATGGTCGTGCGTATACAAAGGTTATCAAGATGGTGAAAAGCCCGAAGACCGGTGCTTACATCTTTGATGAGCAGATGGTGCCCAACGAGGCAGTGAAGGATTTTTTCAAGAATTGATTAAGTTGAGACACGATATCAATGAAAGGCCGCAAAATTTATTGCGGCCTTTTTTGTTGTATTTGTTGTAAGTGTGAGTTCATTTTACTAATTTTGTGGCAAAATAAGGATTTATGGGATTATTTGGATTATTCAATAGGGAGAAGAAAGAAACTCTTGACAAGGGGCTTGAAAAAACGAAGCAAAGTGTTTTCTCTAAGATTGCAAGGGCTGTAGCAGGAAAGTCGAAAGTAGACGACGATGTTTTGGACAATTTGGAAGAAGTGCTTATTACGTCGGATGTTGGTGTTGATACAACGCTTAAAATCATAAAGAGAATTGAAGAGCGTGTGGCTCGTGACAAGTATGTATCCGTGTCTGAACTGAATGCGATACTCCGTGACGAAATTGCGGCTTTGTTGACAGAAAATAATTCCATAGATAGTGACAATTGGGATTTGCCTTCAGACCATACTCCTTATGTAATACTGGTTGTAGGTGTGAATGGTGTAGGCAAAACTACTACAATAGGCAAGCTTGCATATCAATTTAAGAAAGCAGGCAAGAAGGTCTATCTTGGCGCGGCGGACACATTCCGTGCTGCAGCCGTAGAACAGTTGTCTATTTGGGGCGAACGTGTAGGTGTTCCGGTTGTGAAGCAGCAGATGGGGGCAGACCCGGCCAGTGTGGCGTTTGATACGTTGAGTTCGGCAAAAGCCAATTCGGCCGATGTTGTTTTAATAGACACGGCAGGGCGTTTGCATAATAAAGTGGGACTGATGAACGAGCTTAAGAAAATCAAGGATGTGATGAAGAAGGTTGTTCCGCAGGCTCCAGACGAAGTGCTGTTGGTTCTTGACGGTTCTACAGGTCAGAATGCCTTTGAGCAGGCTAAACAGTTTTCTGCCGTGACGCAGATAACAAGTCTGGCAATAACCAAGCTTGACGGAACAGCCAAGGGAGGAGTCGTAATAGGCATATCCGACCAGTTGAAAGTTCCCGTCAAGTATATTGGTTTAGGTGAAAAGATGGAAGACCTGCAATTATTCAATAAGACTCAGTTTGTCGACACCCTTTTTAATGAGAAAAAGTGAAAAAGAACCAGATTGATTTCATAACTTTAGGTTGTTCCAAAAATCTTGTCGACAGCGAGGTTTTGATGAAGCAATTTGAAGCTAACGGATACAGGTGTACGCATGACAGTAAGCGTCCGCAAGGTGAAATTGCTGTTATAAATACTTGCGGTTTTATTGGGGATGCGAAAGAAGAGAGCATCAATACCATATTGGAGTTTGCTGACGCCAAGGAGAAAGGACGGTTGAAAAAACTCTTTGTCATGGGATGTCTTTCTCAAAGGTACAAGTCGGAGCTTGAGAAAGAGATACCGCAGGTAGACAAATATTACGGCAAGTTTGACTACAAACAGCTTTTGGCTGATTTGGGAAAGGCTGAAATACCTTCATGTAAAGGCCAGCGTGTATTGACCACACCGCATCATTATGCTTATATAAAAATAAGTGAAGGGTGCGACAGGCATTGTGCCTATTGTGCTATTCCATTGATAACGGGAAGGCATGTCAGCAGGCCTAAGGCTGAAATACTTGACGAAGTAAGGCAGCTTGTTTCAACAGGCGTAAAGGAGTTTCAAATTATTGCGCAGGAACTAACATATTACGGGTTAGACATTGACGGGCGGCAACATATAGCAGAGCTTGTTTCTGATATTGCCGATATTCCCGGTGTTGAATGGTTGCGCTTGCATTATGCCTATCCTACGCATTTCCCTTACGACCTTTTGGATGTAATCCGCGAAAAGCCGAATGTATGCAAGTATTTGGATATTGCCTTGCAACACATATCCGACAATATGCTTACTGCCATGAGGCGTCATATCACCAAAGCTGAAACGTATGAGCTTATAGAGCGCATAAGGAAAGAAGTGCCGGGCATACATCTCCGTACAACGCTGATGGTAGGCTTTCCTAATGAGAGCGATGAAGACTTTGAGGAACTGATGGAGTTTACCAGATGGGCGCGGTTTGAGCGTATGGGGGCGTTTGCTTATTCTGAGGAAGAAGGGACATATAGTGCCGTTCATTACGAGGACAATATCAGTCAAAAGGTAAAGTTGGAACGTTTGGACCGGCTTATGGCATTGCAGCAGGACATAAGTTCAGAGATAGCGGCTTCAAAAGTAGGAAAAGTTTTCAAGGTTATAATTGACAGGAAAGAAGGCGATTATTATGTCGGGCGTACAGAATTCAGTTCGCCAGATGTCGACCCGGAAGTTCTCATCCCGTCAGCTGCCCGGAAATTGCGTTCGGGTACATTCTATAATGTCGAAATAACAGATTCGGAGGAGTTTGATTTGTACGGTGTTGTAAGATAGTGCCAGACAGATATTCATATTCCACAAGTAATTTATTCATCATGAACAACAAGGGTTTCATAGCAGAACTGTCCAGGCGTACAGGGTTCACGCAGGACGATACGCAGAAGATGGTCAGCACTGTCATCGATACAATGAATGATGCTTTCCAACGTGGTGATATCGTGTCTGTACCCAAGTTCGGCACTTTTGAGGTGAAGAAGCGTCTTGAACGCATTGTGATAAATCCCGGAACGAAGCAACGCATGCTTGTTCCTCCTAAACTTGTGCTTAGTTTCAAGCCCATAGCATCCATAAAGGAGAAGCTGAAGAAAGGGGGACAGGACTGATGGCAAAGATTTCAATACAAGACATGGCGCAGGCCATAGCTGCCCGGCACGGGCTGTCACAGCATGATGCGGAGGTTTTTGTCTCCGCGCTTTTTGATGTTGCCAACGCCGGTCTGCATGAGGAGAAAATAGTCAAGGTGAAAGGGCTGGGCACATTCAAGGTTATCGGTGTGCGCGAACGAGAGAGCGTGAATGTCAATACAGGCGAACGTGTTGTAATAGAAAGCCACGGCAAGATAACCTTTACGCCCGATACCGTAATGAGGGATTTGGTGAACAAGCCTTTTGCGCAGTTTGAAACTGTTGTTTTGAATGATGGTGTTGACTTGGACGAGATGGGGCGTGTGCAGAGTTCGGACGACGATGATGCTGACGACGACTGTGAAAGCGGTGACGTCTTGGCTAAAGACGAAGCCATACCAGAAGAAAACATGGAACAGGCGGGGCCAGATGCCGGTAATGACGAATTTGTTGAAGACGTGCATGATGACGCTGAAACTTCGGAGGAAGAAGCTGTTGTCGAAACTCCGCCTTATGTGCCTGTGGACGATGACATAGTGCAACAAGATGAAACTCCTGACATAGAGCCGGAACCTTTGGAAGACAAGCCTGTCGAAGATACGGATGAAGGTTCAGTGGAAGGTGCTGAAAATTACGGCAATGAGGATGCTGGTTATGATAATGGTGAAGAAAACGGAAGTTTCGTGTCGCGCCATCGTGGTTTGTTTATAACTCTTATTACCGTTCTTGTCGGAGCGGCGGCTTTTACCGGCGGCTTTTATTGGGGGCGCACTTCGGTAGAGCCTGTTGTAAAAACGAAAACAGTATATGTAGTAAATAAGAAGCATGATGTAGCCGCAGCAAGTGCAGACACGTTGCAGCGTAAAGATACAATAGGCACATCAAAGCAGGACGGACTTCATACGGACACATTGAAAAGGGCAGTAAAGCCAGGTGTAAAAAAGGGGGTAGCGGCGGCTTCACAGCAGTATACGGCAGGTTCGTCAGAACTGCGTAATGCAACAGCGATGGTTAACACCGGTGCGTACCGCATTGTCGGTACTGAAACTACGGTGACAGTAAAACCGGGCGAAACGCTTAAGGGCATATCCAAGTTTTATCTTGGTGCCGGTATGGAATGCTACATCCAGGTGCATAACGGCATAGTTGATGTGAAGGAAGGAATGAAGTTGAAAATACCAAAACTTAAGCTGAAAAAGAAATAAATACCGCATGTTCGGAATAAGTAATGTTATATGCGGCCTTTTGCAAAGCAAAAGGCCGCATATTGCAATGTGAAAGGCGGTCAATCGCACGCTGTTTTACCGTCAATTGTAATGCCGATTTTATCTTTCCGCATTTTACTGTCATCTGTCGCATTTTTCAGCAGACAGTTGGTTATGCAGCCGTTAATCAGTAAAGGGCCAATTGTATTGCCTGACAGGCCAATACGGTTTGTTATTTAGGCATCACAATATAGGTATATGTGCCATTTGGGGCACTTTATAAAAACACCCTGCTTCAAGCCATGTATAATGTTATACATGGCTTGAAGCAGGGTGTATAATAGTTGTTTTTATGTGTGTAAGCGTAGTTGTCAATATTCGTCGTCGGCAACATCGTCGTCAGCCAGTTCGAGGTCTTCAGGATTTTCCTCGATAGTTGTGCGGTAGCTTTCTTCTGTAAGCTTGTCTTCGTCGAACGTATCGTCGTCATCGTCTTGGTCGTCAAACTTGTCTTCTATTTCGGGCAGGTCTTCGTCGTCATTGTCCTCGTCGTCATATTTGTCTTTTTCGTCCTGCTCGAATTTCAACCTCGGCTTTTCTGTTTCAGGCTTAAGTTTGGCGAATATAGCCTCAATCCATGCGCCTTTGGGAATTTCGAGAACAGAGAAACCGTCGGCCACTTTCTTTTCATACATTCCTCCGGGCTTGTGCAGACGGTCTTTGGGCAGTGTGGTGGTGCTGATGTCGAAACCGCTTTGGATTATGTCCTGTATGCTTTGTGACAGCGAATCCCATCCTCCGCCGAAGTTGCGGTCGATGACCTCCATCAGTTTTTCGGCCGAGATGTGGCGTATGTTTTCATAAGTCAAGTCGGTGACACGCATGATGGGGCGTTTTTTTACCGCTAATTTGGTCTCCCCACCTTCACCAATATGTATAGGGTTCACCTTGTAGCCGCGTGCCTCATATTTTTTTATTAATTCAGGGCGGTCAACTTTTAACTCTTCAACGTCGAAAGCACTCTTTATTATGTCTATGTAATGTCTTAAATTCTCTTTTATGTCAGCATCCTTTTCCGCTGCCTCGAGCATTCTGAAAATGTCATTTTCTTGAATGTCCCAGACGTTGCTCTTGTTTAACGTTTTCAATGTAAGTGACTTCTTATCAATATTTTTCATACATCGGATATATTAAATGTTCTTGTTGTCTATGTTAATATGTCCCTGTCATTAAGGACCGGAAACTTTTTCCTGAATTCATACAGCATACCGGGGTTCAAGTCTGCTGTGACAGTCTGTTCCCCTGTGCCGTTTGCTTGTTCCATGACACGCCCTTTGGCGTCGATTATAGCGCTGCCCCCAATGTAGTTGCATGTTGGGTCTTGCCCGGTACGGTTGGCACCGATGACGTAACATTGGTTTTCTATAGCGCGTGCCTTTATCAGTATGTTCCACACTTCCTGCCTGCTTGCAGGCCAATTGGCTATTAGGATTATAGCGTCGTAATCATCGCGGTAGCGTGACCATACGGGGAAACGCAAGTCGTAACAGGTAAGGAGCAAGAATTTTACACCTTTATATTCAGCCACGACCCTTTTATTGCCAGGTGTGAAGTGCTTGTTCTCCCCTCCATAAGTAAATAAGTGATGCTTGTCGTAGAAATAATAAGAGCCGTCGGGGAGCACAAAATATAGCCTGTTATGCAATGTTCCGCCCGTTGTCTTGACTGCCAAACTGCCGCATATTGCACATTGGCGTTTCTCGGCGGTATGTTTCATCCATTCCAATGGCTCGTCGCCAAACATACTGTCGTCTGGCTTAACGTTAAAGCCTGTAGCCCACATTTCGGGCAGCACATATACATCGGATTGCGGAGCACCGGCCAGTAGCGTGTCCGCAGATTTGATGTTGTCGCCAATGCTATCCCACTTTATGTCGGTTTGGATAATCGTTACTTTCACGTTATGCGGCATTCAGGTTTATATGGGTGTTGCAAAAGTAATACATTATCCGTTAACCGCAAGTTTTTGAATGATAATTTTTGCTTAATACGATATATTTCTTACTTTTGCAATATCATTATGGTAAAACCTTTGGCAGAAAGACTTAGGCCCAGGACGCTTGACGGATATATCGGACAGAAGCATCTTGTAGGTGAAAACGCAGTTCTTCGTAACATGATAGACTCAGGACGAATTGTGTCGTTCATCCTGTGGGGGCCTCCTGGCGTTGGCAAGACTACGCTTGCACTCATCATCGCCAACCAGCTTAAAGTGCCTTTCTATACGCTTAGCGCAGTGTCAAGCGGAGTGAAGGAAGTGCGTGAGGTGATTGAGAAAGCAAAACATTCAGGTTTTTTCAACAGCAATGCGCCAATATTGTTTATAGACGAGATACATCGTTTTAGCAAAAGCCAGCAGGATTCTTTATTGGCGGCGGTGGAACAAGGTGTGGTGACTTTGATTGGCGCTACGACTGAGAACCCGTCGTTTGAAGTAATAAGACCGCTGCTTTCAAGGTGTCAGTTGTACGTGTTGAAACCGCTTGAAACAGAAGACTTGCTTGACTTGCTGCATAAGGCTGTAACGGAAGATACCGAGCTTAAAAAACTTGACATACGGTTGAAAGAAACCGGTGCGATACTTCGATATAGTGGAGGAGATGCGCGAAAGTTGCTCAACATACTTGAACTTGTTGTAGGGGCTGCTAACAGCAGTACGGTAGAAATAACAGACGAGGCTGTAGTGGCCTGCCTGCAGCAAAATCCGTTGGTTTATGACAAGGACGGGGAGATGCATTATGACATTGTTTCGGCATTTATAAAGAGCATAAGAGGCTCCGACCCTGATGCGGCTTTGTATTGGCTGGCACGGATGATTGAGGGAGGAGAAGACCCGAAGTTTATCGCCCGGAGGCTGATAATAAGTGCGGCTGAAGATGTGGGACTTGCAAATCCGAACGCATTGCTTCTTGCCAATGCCGCCTTTGATGCCGTAAACAAGATAGGATGGCCGGAAGGGCGTATTCCTCTGGCCGAGGCTACTGTGTATTTGGCCGCGAGTGCGAAAAGCAATTCCGCATATAACGGCATAGCTGAAGCATTGAGCCTGGTAAGGGAAACCGGGAACCAGCCTGTGCCGCTGCATCTGCGGAACGCCCCTACAAAGCTGATGGCCGACCTCGGATATCATGATGGGTACAAGTATGCACATGATTTTCCCGGCAATTTTGTTGTGCAGCAATATATGCCTGATGCCATAAAGGATGAAAGGCTGTGGCATGCGCAGCATTCGCCTGCCGAAGAGAAGATGTATCAGCGGATGCTGAATTGCTGGGGTGACAGATTTAAGTAGAATAATAATTGAAATTCAAGGTAATATTGACATGAAGATTGTTGTATTGGACGGATATAGTGTAAATCCGGGAGATTTGTCATGGAAAGCTTTTGAGGAAATCGGAGAGTTGGTTGTATATGACAGGACGAATGCAGATGATGTTGTAGACCGAGCGCAGGGAGCGGATATAATATTGACCAACAAGGTTGTGATATCCGACGATATTATGGCGAAACTCGGAAACTTGAAATATGTTGGTGTGCTTGCTACGGGGTACAATGTCGTTGATGTCAAGTCTGCGGCGAGCCGTGGTATAGTTGTGACCAACGTGCCTGCGTACAGTACGGACAGCGTGGTGCAGATGACGTTCGCGCATATATTGAACATGACAAACCGTGTGTCGCATTATGCCCGTGAGAATAAGAGCGGAAAGTGGAGTTCGTCTGAAGATTTTTGCTATTGGGATACACCGCTTGACGAAATCGCAGGGATGTCTCTTGGCATTGTCGGCTTGGGAAACATTGGATATAAGGTGGCCCGTGTAGCGCAATGCCTGGGTATGGATGTGTTTGCATGTACCAGCAAAAATTCAGCGGACTTGCCTGTTGGCATACAGAAAACAACTTTTAAGGGATTGCTTGGAATCAGTGATATTCTGACTCTTCATTGCCCATTGACAGCAGATACATATAAAATGATGAACAAGGAAACCATCGGCATGATGAAGCGTGGCGCTTTGCTCGTTAATACAGGGCGTGGTGCGCTCGTTGACGAGGACGATGTTGCTGAGGCGCTTGTTAGTGGACAGCTTGGAGGGTATGGCGCAGATGTAATGCAGCAAGAGCCTCCGGCGGAAGACAATCCGTTGTTCAAGGCTCCTAATGCATACATTACGCCGCATATAGCATGGGCTACTACTGCGGCGCGTAAGCGGCTGATGCGTATATCAGCGGACAATGTGAAGGCATTTGTTTGTGGGAAGCCTGTCAATGTTGTGAACGGATGAATACAATACAGCTTGTAATCGAGTTTCTTGGAACGTTTGCTTTTGCCATATCTGGGATACGGTGGGCGGCGTCTAAGAAATTCGATTGGTTTGGTGGATATGTTGTCGGTTTGGCTACGGCTATCGGAGGTGGAACGATAAGGGATGTTATGCTTGGCGTGACGCCGTTTTGGATGACCAATTCCATTTATATGATATGTACTGCCGTTGCATTAGTCACGGTAATTGTATTCAAAAAGGTAATAGTGCGCTTTACCAATACTTGGTTTTTGTTTGATACGTTGGGACTTGCATTGTTTACAGTCGCAGGTTTGCAGAAGACGCTTTATGAAGGGTATCCTTATTGGGTGGCTATTATAATGGGAGGCATAACAGGTGCGGCTGGCGGTGTGATACGTGATGTGCTTATTAATGAAGTCCCGCTGATATTCCGTAAGGAAATTTACGCTGTGGCATGCATACTTGGCGGCATGGCTTATTATTTATGTCAGGTGATTGGCCTGAGCGTTGAAGTTACTGTTATAATAAGCTTTTGTGTGGTTGTGGTTATTAGGTTGATGGCCGTAAAGTTTCATATATCATTGCCACATCTTCATGATGAAAACGAGTCGTGAATGTGTGTGGCATTTCCAGGCATGCCTGATGGCATGCTTTTATTTGGCCATGTTATATTGGAACACGTTAAAAACGCTAATTGATATAGTTGTTTGATGGAATTTCATTATCTTTGCACAATACTTTATTGAATGGCGGAAAAGCCGGAAAGGTGGTATCTGCCATATTTGTGGATACGTTTTGTGTAAAAAGATTTGATTTTCGGAGGATGACAATGAACAAGTATAATATCAGTACTGCGGCCAAGAAAGAGGCGGCATACCGTGCCTTGGTAAGTCCTAAGTTGATGAATAGGTTGAAATCAAGGATTGTATATATATTGTTAAAGAAAAAGAAGTATCGGGACAAGGAATATTCTGCCAAGCGTTTGGCGGAAGACCTTGGTACGAACACTCGATATGTGTCGGCGGTTGTGAATGTATGTTTTGACATGAATTATACATCGCTCGTTAATAAATACAGGATTGATTATGCTAAGAGTTTACTTGTAGACAGGCGCTATCAAGAGTTGCGTATGGAAGAAATCAGCGATATGTGCGGCTTTTCCAACCGTCAGTCGTTTTACGCCGCGTTTTATAAGTTTACAGGTTTTACACCGAGGCGTTATAAGTTGGATAATGCAACAACATCAGGCAAATGAAAAACAAACATTATAATAGTATGCCGGCAAGGGATTTTGATTACATAGAGGGGCATTTTGCCGACGTGATGATACTTAGGTATCGTCTTGATGGTTTTGAAAAATTGTCGCTTAGGCAAAAGAAGCTTATTTATTGTTTGTCTCAAGCGGCATTGTATGGAAGGGATATTACGTTTGACCAGTTTGGCCGTTATAACCTGCGAATCCGCAAGGTACTTGAGGCCGTGTATGCCGGTTATGAAGGCTGCCGGGACACTAAAGAGTTCAAGGCTTTTGAGGAGTACCTTAAGAGAGTGTGGTTTTCAAGTGGGATATACCATCATTATGGATATAATAAGTTTAAACCTGGTTTTACCGAAGATTTCTTTATTTCAGCCGTCAATTCTGTTGATGAGATGACGCTTCCGCTTGAAGAAGGCCAGACTGTTGACGGACTTTGCCGGGAACTTGTGCCGGTGATGTTTGACGAGTCAGTGTTGTCAGTGAAAGTTTCTAAAAAAGCCGGTGAGGATATAATAAAGTCTTCAGCTTGTAATTTTTATGATGGGGTAAGTCAGGAAGAAGCGGAAGAATATTATGAGTCAAAGAAAGATTTGTCAGATAGCGAGCCGCTGTCTTATGGTTTGAACTCTACACTTGTCAAGGACGGGGATAGGATATATGAGGATGTATGGCATTTGGGCGGAAAATATGGTAAAGCGATAGGTAAAATCGTGTTTTGGCTTGAAAGAGCCATAAATTATGCCGAGAATGACAGACAGGCAGACGTAATAGAGGCGTTGGTTCGCTATTATAAGACTGGCGATTTGCGTGATTTCAACTCGTATTGTGTAGAATGGGTGGCTGATTGCGATTCTCTTGTTGACTTTATCAATGGTTTTATTGAAGTTTATGATGACCCTCTCGGGTTAAAAGGTACATGGGAGGGGATAGTTGAATTCCGTGATATTGAAGGTTCGCGGCGGACCCGTCTGATAAGTAACAATGCACAGTGGTTTGAGGACAATTCGCCTGTAGACCCGCGTTTCAAGAAAAATAAAGTCAATGGTATTTCTGCCAATGTTATATGTGCCGCAATGTTAGGTGGGGGTGAATATCCGTCAACCGCAATAGGTATTAATCTTCCTAATGCAGACTGGATTCGTGCTAACCATGGCAGTAAAAGCGTAACGATAAGCAATATCATTTCCGCATATAATGAGGCCGCACGTGGCAACGGCTTTTACGAAGAGTTTGTAGTTGATGCGGCAACAGTTGAAATGTTACGAAAATATGGAGATGTGTGTGACGTGTTGCATACTGATTTGCATGAATGCGTCGGTCATGGTAGCGGACAATTGCTGCCCAATGTTTCTCCTGATGCTTTAAGGGCTTATGGAAATACCTTGGAAGAAGCTCGCGCAGACCTTTTTGGATTATATTATGTTGCTGACAAAAAAATGATAGAGCTTGGGCTTTTGCCGGACGAGAATGCTTATAAGGCTGGTTATTATTCGTATATTATGAACGGCTTGCTGACGCAGTTGGCACGTATTAGGCGCGGAGGAGACATAGAGGAAGCTCATATGCGCGACCGTGCCTTGATTGCAAGATGGTGCTATGAGCATGGACGGGCTGATAATGTGATAGAGATAGTACGTATAGACGGCAAAACCTATGTTAAGATAAACGATTATGAGAGGCTTAGAGGGCTGTTCGGTGATTTGCTTGCTGAAGTGCAGAGAATAAAGAGCGAGGGTGATTATGATGCGGCGCGTAGTTTGGTTGAACGTTATGGAGTAAGCGTCGACAGGGATTTGCATGAAGAAATACTTGAAAGATATGCACGGCTTGATATACCGCCATATAAGGGATTTGTCAATCCTGTTTTGATACCCATCGCTGATGATGCAGGTAATGTTGTTGACATACGGGTTGATTATTCCGAATCTTATGTGGCTCAGATGATGCGTTACAGTAAAATCTATTCTACATTAATATAATTATAATGAGGCAAGACATTCAGGACAAGCTGAAAGAGATTAAAGGCAGGTTTAGGTTGATGATGAATGGAGTGGCATCACGTTCCATGCGTGACAAAGGTATCGGCTACAAGATAAATTGGGGCATAGGGCTGCCTGCGTTGAAAGAAATGGCACAAGACTATGGCAAGGACTATGACTTGGCTGTAGAACTTTGGAAGGAAGATATACGTGAATGCAAGATTCTTGCAACATTAATTATGCCTGCCGATAAGATGCCGTCAGACATTGTAGGGCTTTGGGCCAGTTCGTTGGGCAATCAGGAGATTGCCGAGATGGCAGCATTTAATATATTCCGTTATTTGGATGATGCGAAAAAATATGCTTTTGGATGGATAGCGTCATCAAATGATATTGAAGTTATATGTGGGTATAATGTACTTTCACGTTTGTTCGTTTCCGGTGAAACGTTGGATGAACGTGAGGCGGATGAGTTTTTAGACCAGGCTCAGGCCGCTGTTGCAGATAAGAACCTTTCTGTACGTCATGCCGCAGTCAACGCATTGGCACGTTTTGCTGGTATTGATGACGCCTGTCGCAAAAAGATAGAATTCGTATTCAAATCGTGCAATTTGGATATTTTATGATATTAAGACTGCTTAATATGGGAATTTGTTGTATTTTTGTAACCAGCATGGTTAATTGGTAAAATGAAATCAAATTCTTACGACGCAGCCAAACAAATTCTGAATAATTATATAGAACAGAACAAGTGCCGCAAAACACCAGAACGTTTTGCGGTACTTGAGGCTGTCTATGGTTTCGCGTCGTATTTTTCTATCCAAGAGCTTGGTGAGCGGTTGGAAGAAAACAATTTCCCAGTTAGCCGTGCAACATTGTACAATACATTGAAATTATTGCAGGAATTGCATCTTATAGTCGGACTGCGTATGCAGGGTGGAATGCGCTATAAGGCTGGATTTACGGACGGCAAGTGTCTGCAGGTTTGCATGATATGTGGAAAGGTGAAAGAGATAAAGTCTCAGGAACTTGCGGAAGTTATGGGCAACCTGCATCTGAAGCGTTTTCGAAAGGACAGTTTTTCAGTGTATGTATATGGTACTTGTAGTACATGCCAAGCTATGCTGACACGTCAGAAGAGAAAAGAAAATATAAATAAAAAATAAACAGTTAAACGAATATGGAAAAAGGCAAAGTTGATGTCTTGCTGGGTCTGCAATGGGGAGATGAAGGCAAGGGCAAGGTTGTAGATGTATTAACTCCGAAATATGATGTTGTGGCTCGTTTCCAAGGAGGCCCGAATGCGGGTCATACCCTTGAATTTGAAGGCGAAAAGTATGTCTTGAGAAGTATTCCTTCCGGAATATTCCAAGGTGGAAAGATTAATATCATAGGTAATGGAGTTGTTCTTGCTCCCGATTTGTTTATGGATGAGGCCAAGGATTTGGAGAAGACAGGTCATCCGCTTAGGGAAAGACTGTATATATCCAAGAAGGCTCACTTGATAATGCCGACCCACAGATTGCTTGATGCTGCAAACGAGATGGCAAAAGGCAAGGATAAAGTTGGAACAACAGGCAAGGGAATAGGCCCTACCTATACAGACAAAGTGTCACGAAACGGTCTTCGTGTAGGCGATATATTTGACGGTTTCAAGGAAAAGTACGAGGCACACAAGGCACGTCACGAAAAAATGTTGCAGGCTCTCGGTTATACAGATTATGACATAACCGAAGTGGAAAAGAAATGGATGGAAGGCGTAGATTACCTGCGTCAGTTCAACATCATAGATTCTGAACATGTGATAAACAAGGCTCTTAAAGACGGTAAGACGATATTGTGTGAGGGAGCACAAGGCACAATGCTTGACGTTGACTTTGGCAGTTATCCGTTTGTGACGTCTTCCAATACGATTTGCGCTGGAGCTTGTGTCGGTTTGGGTATCGGTCCGAACAGGATAGGCGAGGTTTATGGTATAATGAAGGCGTACTGCACCCGTGTAGGTGCAGGTCCGTTCCCGACAGAACTGTTTGACGAGACAGGAAAGAGAATACGTGACCTTGGCCATGAGTATGGTGCTGTGACAGGCCGTGAACGCAGGTGTGGCTGGATTGACCTTGTAGCGTTGCGTTATGCTATAATGGTAAATGGTGTCACGCAGCTTATAATGATGAAAAGCGATGTCCTTGACGATTTCGATACAATAAAGGCATGTGTGGCTTATAAGCTTAACGGTCAGGTTGTCAGGGATTTCCCGTATGACATTGAAGGTAATATTGAGCCTGTATATAAGGAAATGAAGGGCTGGCATACAGATATGACTAAGATGACCTGCGAGGAAGAGTTCCCCAGTGAGTTTGTTGATTATGTCAAGTTCCTTGAAACTGAGTTGGAAACTCCTATCACAATCATTTCCATAGGTCCGGACAGAGAACAGACAATTGTCAGAAAATAAAAAAGAAATACCAGTTTTATTAATATTAGATGAACAAGCCCTCAATACCAAAAGGTACGCGTGACTTTACTCCGTTGGAGATGTCGAAGCGTAACTATATTTTTGATACGATAAAGTCTGTTTTCGCCTTATATGGTTTCAAGCAGATAGAGACGCCTGCAATGGAGACATTGCAGACCCTGCTAGGCAAGTATGGCGAGGAAGGCGACAAGTTGTTGTTCAAGATTCTCAACAGCGGTGATTATCTTAATAAGATAGAACGTGACGAATTGTTGAACGCCAATCCTTTACATCTGGCATCGAAACTTTGTGAAAAAGGACTGCGTTATGATTTGACGGTGCCTTTTGCACGTTTTGTTGTAATGCACAGGGATGAACTCCAACTCCCGTTCAAACGTTATCAGATACAGCCAGTGTGGCGCGCAGACCGCCCGCAAAAGGGTCGTTATCGTGAGTTTTATCAGTGTGACGCCGATGTTGTCGGCAGCGATTCCCTGCTCAATGAAGTAGAATTGGTGCAGATTGTCGATACCGTTTTCAAGCGTTTTGGCGTTCGTGTGCAGATAAAAATCAACAACAGGAAAATCCTTACGGGCATAGCCGAATATATTGGCGAAGCTGATAAGATTGTCGACATTACCGTTGCGATTGACAAGCTCGACAAGATAGGTATAGACAATGTCAATGCAGAATTGGCCGCTGACGGGTTAAGCAGTGAAGCCATAGAGAAATTGCAGCCGATTATATTGCTGAGCGGAAGCAACGAGGAAAAGCTGGATGTCATAGCCAAGGTGCTTGAAAAATCTGAAACCGGCTTGAAAGGCGTTGAAGAGCTGCGTTATATTTTTGGAGTTCTTGACCGTGTCGGTATAGAGAACGAGGTGCAGTTTGACTTGACTTTGGCACGCGGACTTAACTACTATACCGGGGCGATATTTGAAGTGAAGTCGCTTGATGTGCAAATCGGAAGTATAACCGGCGGTGGAAGATATGACAATCTTACAGGCATTTTCGGGCTTCCCGGCATCAGTGGAGTTGGTATATCGTTCGGTGCAGACAGGATTTTTGACGTTCTTAATGCCCTTGACCTGTATCCTGAGACGGCAATGTCGGCCACTAAACTGTTGTTCATCAACTTCGGCGAAAAGGAAACGGCATATTGCCTGCCGATAATCGCAAAGGCCCGTGAGCGTGGAATACCTGCGGAAATGTATCCTGACGCGGTGAAGATGAAGAAACAAATGGCGTATGCCAACAACAATGGAATACGCTATGTTGCCTTGGCCGGCGAGAACGAGATTAACGAGAACAAGCTGACGTTGAAAGACATGGCAACGGGAGAACAGCGGCTTGTAAGCTCTGAAGAGCTTGTGTCAATTGTTTGTGAATGATAAGTAAAGACTCTGCGTATGACGAGGAAAGTAAGTTTGGTTATAGCCTCTCTGTTTTGCATATTGTTGCTTTCAGCTTTTACAGGCAAGCATAAAGTAAAAATATTCATGATAGGCGACTCGACGATGGCCAATAAAGACCTTAAAGGGGGAAACCTTGAAAGAGGGTGGGGCATGATGTTGGGAAACTTCTTTGATGATGATGTTGTTATCGACAATCATGCCAAGAACGGCCGGTCGTCGAAAAGCTTTATTTCCGAGGGACGATGGAGGAAAGTTTGCGAGCAGATAAAGCCCGGTGACTATGTGTTTATCCAGTTTGGACACAATGACGAGAAGCAGGATACGGTACGGCACACGGAGCCTGGGACGACATTTGATGCGAATTTGCGCATGTTTGTAAACGAGACGAAGATGCGTGGCGGTATTCCTGTGCTGTTCAACAGTGTTGTCAGGCGCACGTTTACAGACAGTAAGACGGCAGTTGAAGACGATGACAAGCGTGACAATTCGTCAAGCGGCCTTGTAGAGGGTGACAAGTTGATTGATACTCACGGCGATTATCTTGTTTCGCCTCGCAAAGTTGCTGCGGAAACTGGCACGGTTTTCATCGATGCTAACAAGATAACCCATGACCTTGAGCAGGGATTGGGGCCGGTAGGTTCAAAGAAACTTCACATGTGTTATGAGCCGGGCGAAGTTCCTTCTTTGCCGGAAGGCCGGCAGGACAACACCCATTATAATGTTTACGGGGCTTATACTGTGGCCGGCTTGCTGGCGGATGCTGTCGCGGAAAAAGTACCAGAACTTAAGAAGCATTTGCGGCACTGTGACGTTTCGGTGGCTACGGATGGCAGCGGATTGTATTTTGACATTCAAGAAGCGGTTGACAGTATGCCTGCTGATTGCAAGGCGACAGTTCTTGTTGGTGAGGGAAAATGGCGGAAACCTTCAATAACTGGCGGAAAGAAAATCAGATTTGTAATGCGTGAAGGTGCCGAGTGGACCGATTGACATTGTATCGGCAAACGAAAAGCGGCAAACCGCGCTGTAAAAGACTGTCTTTTACAGTGCGGTTTGCCGCTTTTTACACCATGGGAGGCCATAAGTGCGCAACCGGATGACAATCAGGTTGTTACCGTGTTGTGCCGGATATAAGTCTCTCTATTGTTTCAGGAAAATATTGTTGCTCGAGAACGTGGATTTTGGCCTCAATTGTTTCGGGTGTGTCTTCCGGCGATACGGCAGTCTTGAACTGGGCAATGATTTCGCCGCCGTCACAGACATTGCTTACATAGTGTATGGTTATGCCCGTTTCCTTTTCTCCGGCGGCTTTCACTGCCTCGTGTACATGGTGGCCGTACATACCCTTGCCGCCGAATTTCGGAAGCAAGGACGGGTGGATGTTGACAATTTTGCAATCGTATTTTTCCGTTATGAATTGGGGTATCATGAGCATGAAGCCGGCCAGGACGATAAAGTTTATTTTGAAACTTTCAAGTAACGGTATTATGACGTCGCTGTCGTTTATTTCCTGTTTGGAAAGCACTTTGCATGGCACGTCGTATTTCGCAGCCCGTACAAGTGCGTAAGCGTCAGGCCGGTTGCTTATCACCAGGCAAACATTGATGTTTTTGTTGTCTTTGAAATACCTTATTATGTTTTCGCAGTTTGTGCCGTTGCCGGAAACGAAAATTGCTATATTAGTCATGGGATTTATAGATTGTGAAGTTAATTGTTGGGGTGTGCCATGTCGTTTTACAGAAATGTAGTGGGTTACTGGTTGGTGTCGAAATCGTCTTCGTCGAAGTCGAACTCGTCAAATCCGAACATGGCAGGCTCAATGAAGGCGTCCAGGCTGCGACGCTCTTTCTTTGTCGGTCTTCCAGTTCCTCTTGCCCTGTCTACAAATCCGCTTATGCGGCTCATTTCCAGTAGCTCGTATTGTTTGGCATCCGTAACGTTTTCATAAATTTGCGGTATCAGTTTGGCTCCGACCCGTTGCTCTATACATTGCAGGATTTTGAAGGAGAATGTAATCGGCGGTTTTTTGACACTGACCGTTTCGCCGGCTTTTACCATGTGTGACGGCTTTACATTTGTCCCGTTAATTGTCACACGTCCGTTTTTGCATGCACTTGCGGCGATTGAGCGGGTCTTGAAGATACGCGCCGCCCACAGCCACTTGTCAATTCTTGCAGTATTGTTTGGCATATTTAATGCTTGTTGAATTGATTCATCGTAATGTCGAGGCCTGACAAAACAAAGCTTTTTATCATGTCAACGGCTGTTTCTATGCTTGGCGACAAGGTCTTTATCTCGTTTTCATCATATTTGCCTAACACCCAGTCCACCTGCATGCCCTTGGGAAAATCGTTGCCAATACCTACGCGCAGCCGTGCATATTGTTGTGTACCGATGACGCTTTGTATGTTGCCCAAGCCGTTGTGACCTCCATTGCTGCCTTTCCCTTTAAGTCGTAACGCGCCAAGTGGCAGGGACAGGTCGTCAACAACAACAAGCAATCTTTCCAAGGCAATGTTTTCCTTGTTCATCCAGTATCTTACGGCATTTCCGCTAAGGTTCATGTATGTGGTTGGTTTCAAAAGGAAGATTTTACGTCCTTTCAAACTTGTTTCGGCTACGAATCCGTAACGCTTGTCGTCAAAAACAATATTGGACGCTTTAGCAAAAGCGTCCAATATCATAAATCCTGTGTTGTGGCGGGTTCCGGCGTATTCATCTCCGGGATTACCCAAGCCGACAATCAAGTACTTGTCCATTTGTTCTTATGCGAATTGTTGCGTTATTCTGCAGCATCGCTTGTCGTGTTCATTGCAGACTTACGTGTAGCCTTGATTGAGCATACGATGACCTCCTTGCCCGTAGCCAGCTCAAGTCCTTCGAAGTTGAGGTCGCCAACTTTGATGCTCTTGCCGATTTGCAGGTTCGTAACATCAATGTCAAGATGCTCGGGTATATCCTGATACTTGGCAGTAACGTCAATTTTACGTACAGACAAGTTCATGCGCCCACCGTCACGTACACCCTGGGCAAGACCTGTAAGTTTAACCGGTATGCCGATGGTGATGGGCTTCTGGTCGTTGATTTCGTAGAAGTCAATGTGCAGCAAAGAGTCGGTTACGGGGTGGAACTGAAGTTCTTTCATTATAGCCGTATGGCTCTCACCGTCAATGACAAGGTTGATGACATAGATGTGCGGAGTGTAGACAATCTTGCGCAACTCTTTCATTGAAACTGCAAACGACATGGCCTTGGGCAGCCCGTTCTCGTTTTTTGCCTCACCGTAAAGGTTGCAAGGTATAAGTCCTTCTTTTCTCAACAATTTAGAAGCTTTCTTTCCTGTTTCGCTTCTTTTCTGACCGATTACATCAATTTCTTTCATAATTGTGTTACTCTAAATTAAGTTGTAAATTTTTGCTTAATCCACCATCACACGGAGTATATCTTCACGTCGGGTCTGAAAAGCGGTGCAAAAGTATTACTTTTTATTTTAACATGCAAGCAATCGTAAAAAAAATAGGATAAAAACAAAGTGTTTTCTTGCAGGAGTTCGTATTTTTGCCTAATTTTGCAACGTTGAATGTTGTAAAATGTCCAAACATAATGATTAACAGGGAATTAATAAGGATAAAGGTAGTCCAGTTAACCTATGCATACTATCAAAACGGAAATCGGAATTTGGATGTAGCGGAAAAGGAGTTGCTGTTCAGTCTGTCCAAGGCTTATCATTTGTATCATTATTTGTTGGCGCTGATAGTGGCGATAACGAAGGAAGCACGCAAGCATTACGATGTCGAGTCGGCGAAAGCTGAACGTGAAGGCTTGCCTTTGCCTTCGAATAAGTTTGCATATAATAAGTTTGCGATGCAGCTGGAAGAGAATAAGCAATTGTGTGATTTCATTTCCAGCCAGAAACAGACATGGGATGATGATATAGAGTTTGTCAGGAAACTTTATGCCCAGTTAGTGCAAAGCAGCATTTATATTGATTATATGGAGAGCGGTGACACTTCTTATGAGGCTGACCGCGAGGTGTGGCGCAAGCTTTACAAGTCTTTCATCATGGAGAATGATGAAATAGACGGTGTGCTTGAGGAAAAAAGCCTGTATTGGAATGACGACAAAGAGATTGTTGACACTTTTGTGTTGAAGACAATAAAGCGGTTTGAGCCGGAGAATAGTGCAAAACAGGAACTTCTGCCTGAATATAAGGACGATGAGGACAAGGATTTCGCACGCAAATTGTTCCGTGCTACAATCTTGAACGCCGACCAGTATCAGCGTTATATGAGTGAGACGTCGCGCAACTGGGATTTTTCGCGTCTTGCGTACATGGATGTTGTAATCATGCAGATTGCGATAGCGGAAATGCTGACATTCCCCAATATCCCGGTTAACGTGACTATCAATGAATACGTTGATTTGGCAAAAATATACAGCACGCCAAAAAGTTCCGGATACATCAACGGCATGCTTGACAGCATAGCGCGCTATCTTGTATCTTCGGGGTTGCTGTTGAAACCTATGGGGGAGAAAGCTAAGAAAAAATAATCATAAAAAATAATTTAACTAAGGAAAAAATGAACACATTTGTTTTTTTACAGTCACAACCTGCAGCTGGGGGTGGAATGTCATTTATAATTATGATGGTGGCAATTTTTGTCATTATGTGGTTTTTCATGATTCGTCCTCAACAGAAGAGACAAAAGGAAATACGGAAATTCCAGAACAGTCTGCAAGAAGGAACAAACGTTGTTACCGGCGGTGGCATTTACGGGGTTGTGAAGAAGATAGACCTTGCTACGAATATTGTTGATATTGAGATATCAAAAGGTGTGATAATACGCGTTGACAAGAATTATGTATTTGCCGATGTGGCTTCCAATATGGGTGCCGCAAATGCACAGACAAAGTAAATGAATAATCTAAAAACGCCTTATATTTTCAAGCATATCAGGAACTTCCTTTTCGGTTGGATGAATAGGGAGTTTCTGATTTTTTTGTTTTTTTTATTGTTGAGTGGGGCGTTTTGGTTGTTGATGACCCTGAATGAAACCTATGAAAGGGAAATAGAAGTTCCCGTACAGCTTGTTGAAATTCCAAAGAACGTAGTGCTTACAAGTGATACTACGACAGTTGTACGTGTAACAGTGCGTGACAAGGGCTTTTCATTGCTGGCTTATTTATATGGAAATAAGATACGCCCGGTAAATGTAAGCTTCCAAAGTTATGCGAAAAAAAATGGTGTAGGTGTAATTTCTGCAGTCGAGTTGCAGAAAATGATAACAAGACAACTCTTCGGCTCTTCTGCAATAATAAGCATGAAGCCGGATAAATATGAGTTCTTTTATAATTTCGGGCTTAAGAAAAAAATGCCTGTCAAGCTTGTCGGGAAGATAGTTCCAAGCCAAAGCTATTATTTGTCTAAAATTTCTTTTGTGCCGGACTCGGTTGAGATTTATGCGAGCAGGGAAATGTTAGACAGCATGAAATATGTAAATACGGAGCACTTGAATATTTCCAATCTGACTGATACTGTTGTAAAGGATGTTTCCTTGTTGAAAGTCAAGGGGGTGAAATATGTTCCGGAAAAGGTAAGGGTATCAATTTGTCCGGATATTCTGACAGAGGAAAGTTTTGAGGTTCCTATTGAAGCTGTAAATATGCCGGAAGGAAAGATTCTGAGGACATTTCCTTCTCGGGTCACTGTAACATTTATAGTTGGGGCTAGTATGTTCCGTTCGATTAGTCCGGAACGTTTCAAGGTTGTTGCAGACTATAACGAGCTGATGGCCAATCCTTCCGATAAGTGCAATATATATTTGCGTTCGTTCCCTCACGGTGTCCGTAATCCGAGGTTAAGTGTAAATCAGGTTGATTATTTGATTGAGGAAGAATAAAGTTTCAAATGGTCAAGGTTGCGGTTACAGGTGGAATTGGAAGCGGCAAAAGCTATGTTTGCCGTTTGATTGAGCGTCGCGGCATTCATGTTTATGACTGTGACAGTGCGGCAAAACGCATAATGGCGTCTTCGGATGAGATAAAGGCGGCATTGTGTCGTGTTGTAGGGGATGATGTCTTGTCGGAAGGCCGTATAGACAAGGCTGTATTGGCTTCGTATTTGTTGAAAAGCGAGAAGAACGCACAGCAGATTAACCGTATTGTCCATCCGGCTGTTGCTGAAGACTTTATCAGTTCTGGATATTCGTGGATGGAATGTGCAATATTGTTTTCAAGCGGTTTTGATAAACTTGTCGATAAAGTCGTATGTGTTACGGCTCCGCTTGAAGTGCGTGTTGACAGGATTGTCCGTCGTGACAATATTTCGAGGGATAATGCCTTGGAATGGATAGGCAGGCAGATGCCTCAGGAGAAGGTCAAGACCCTTAGCGATTACGAGATTGTCAACGATGGAGTTCTGGATGTTGATATTCAAATAGATAAGATATTAGCGTCAATAAGCGGTTTTGACGCGGACTGTAAATAATAATTATATAATTTTTTAAGAAATGGAACGTATAATTCTTTCTATTTCCGGTAAACCGGGACTTTACAAATTAGTTTCAAGAGGTAAGGCAAACTTGATAGTAGAGATGCTTGACGATACACACAAACGCCTGCCTGTGTTTGCAAGTGACAGTGTTACAAGTTTGAATGACATAGCGATTTATACAGAATCAGAAGATGTGCCGTTGATGTCGGTATTTGCGAAAGTTTATGAAAAGGAAAGCGGAAATTCCGCGTCAGTGGATTACAAGAAGTGTGGCAGCAAAGAGCTTCGTGAATATTTCGGCACCGTTCTTCCTGAGTTTGACCGTGACCGTGTACACGACAGCGATATAAAGAAACTTCTGCAGTGGTATGACATACTGGTTAAAAACGGTATGACGGATTTTGAAGACCCCAACGGAGCCGATAAAGGGGATAATGGGAAAGAAGGATAGATATGAACGCGTATTGGGGCATTTCAGGAATGAAATGCCCCGTGTGACTACCGAGCTTGAGTTCGGTAGCGTGTTTCAACTGCTGGTGGCTGTAATTCTTAGCGCCCAATGTACAGACAAGAGGGTGAACATGGTGACTCCCGTTTTGTTTGAGCATTACCCTGATGCCAGGTCTATGGCTGCTGCTGAGGCTGACGAACTTTATGAGTACGTGAAGAGCGTTTCATATCCTAATTCCAAGGCACGGCATTTGGTTGAGATGTCAAGGATGCTTGTCTCAGAATATGGGGGTGAAGTTCCTCAGGACATGGCGGAATTGATGAAATTGCCTGGCGTAGGGCGTAAGACTGCCAACGTTATACAGGCGGTGGCATTCGGACGGTCTGTCATAGCTGTAGATACACATGTGTTCCGTGTAAGCCATAGGCTCGGTTTGGTCTCAAAAAGCTGTGACACGCCTTTGAAGGTTGAGCGTGAGTTGATGAAGAACATTCCGCAAGAGTTAGTGGCCGATGCCCATCATTGGCTGTTGTTGCATGGGCGGTACATTTGTACGAGCCGTACCCCTCATTGTGATAAATGTCCGTTCGACACATTCTGTCCGAAAGTGTTTGACGGCTCCAAATTGGGATGATTAAGTTTGGGAAAGAACAATATTTTGTGAATTATGCAGGCAGGAAGGATATTGCATTTTCTTGAAAACATAAGTGTTAACAACAACCGTGAGTGGTTCAATGCCAATAAGGAAGAATACAAGGCTGTAAGGACTGATTTTGAGGATGGTATAAACAAGGCGATATTACGCATATCGGAATTTGACCCTACAGTAAAGCATCTTACGGTCAAGGACACTACTTACAGGTTTTACCGTGACACGCGTTTTTCTTCAGACAAATCTCCGTATAAGACACATCTGGGTGCGTATATAGCGGCGTATGGCAAGAAGTCGCTTCATGGAGGATATTATATTCACCTTGAGCCAAACCATTGCCTTGTGTCATGCGGTAATTATTGGTTGCCTACCAACATATTGACTTCATGCCGCAATGAAATCATGGGTAATATCGACCAGTGGCGGAGTATTGTTGAAGATAAACGTTTCGTAGAAATGTTCGGTAGCCCGGGTGCAGGGAACTGGAATTCGCCAAAAGGCTTCGGTTTGGAGATGCTTAAAACTTCTCCGTCTGGTTTTCCAAGGAATTATGAGTTTATCCAATATCTTCGTATGAAAGACTATTGTTGCTGGCACGGAGTGCCTGATACCTTCTTTGAAGGCGACGGCTGGCTTGACAATATGGCGGAAATATTGAAGGTCGGAAAGCCTATGATGGATTTCATAAATTCTGTTATTGATGATTATGAATGAAAAAAAATCCTGTTACTCATAACAAAGTAACAGGATTTTTTTTATATTTGCCCACGAAAAACATTATTTCATTATGTATCAACTCTCATAGCCCCACAAACATAGAAAAATAATAACCCCATATATTAACTTTTAAACCTATTAGACTATGAAAATTGGAATTCCAAAAGAAATCAAAAACAATGAGAACCGTGTTGGCATGACACCTGTGGGAGTTTCAGAATTGGTAAAGCATGGGCATACAGTATATGTGCAGGCTACGGCCGGCCATGGCAGCGGCTTTTCTGACGAGATGTATTCAGAGATAGGCGCACAGATATTGCCTTCTATTGAAGACGTTTATGCCATTGCCGACATGATAATAAAAGTAAAGGAACCCATTGCCCCTGAGTACTCACTTGTACGAAAAGACCAATTGGTTTTCACGTATTTCCATTTTGCTTGCAGCCGCGAATTGACCGAAGCAATGGTCAAGAGCGGTGGCGTATGCCTGGCATACGAGACTGTACAGCTGGCCGACGGCTCTTTGCCGCTGCTCACGCCAATGAGCGAGGTTGCAGGGCGTATGGCGACAATCAACGGAGCATATTATCTGCAAAAGACTAAAGGCGGAAAGGGCAAACTCATCTGTGGTGTTCCCGGAGTAAAGCCGGCCAAGGTCGTTGTTATAGGCGGAGGCATTGTCGGACAGGCCGCAGCACGTGTTGCAGCAGGAATGGGAGCTGAGGTTATAATAGCAGACATTTCACTTCCGCTTCTCCATGAGTTGGATTTGACTATGCCGGCAAACATAAGCACTTTGTACTCGTCACACAACAATATTTGCCGTGAAATCAAGGATGCAGACATCGTGGTTGGTGCGGTGCTTGTGCCGGGCGACAAGGCTCCGAAGCTCATAACACGCGATATGTTGAAACTTATGGAGCCGGGTTCTATTCTTGTTGACGTGGCGATAGACCAAGGTGGATGCTTTGAGACATCCCATCCGACAACTCACAGTGAGCCTGTTTACGAAGTTGACGGCATTGTGCATTACGCCGTAGCCAATATTCCGGGAGCAGTGCCAAACACGTCAACCACGGCTTTGACTAACGCCACGCTCAAATACGCAGTGGCTTTGGCCGATAAGGGATGGCGTAAGGCATGTGCTGACGACCCGGCATTGGCAAAGGGCTTGAACATTGTAGACGGCAAGATTGTCTACAAGGCCGTAGCCGATGTTTTCGATATGCCGTATGAAGCTTTGGACATTTAATCTTGGTTATTGTGTATAACTTATAATAAGGGCCATGTCATCTCCATTAAACTTGAGTTTGATATGGCTCTTATTTATTGCATAAGTCGCTAATGCGCAGTGTTTGCGCAGTTCAGAAGCATCGTAAAATCCGTCTAAACGTATTGCTTGGACAGATTTTACAGTCTTGCAAACTATTGAAATACGGCATCTTTTTATTGGGGCATAAAATTCATACATACTTGAACGTCTACTATGCTGTCAGGGACAGTTATATTTTTTGATAAATTCTGACTTTTCAAGAATGTTTCTTTCGGAAAAAACTCTTGAATTTCTTGGCACCAAATACTTTTAACCTTTATACCATATTCTTCAAAGATTTTATTCATGTTATTTTCAAAACTTGTCATTTTTAAAGCATCTTAGATGCTTGAATATTCATAAAGTCCATTTTCGAGTGTTGGCTTGGTGTTAAGATTATTTGTTGTTGAAACGGCTATGTCGCCAAGGTCGGACAACTGGCATTTGAATGAGCGCAATGTACTGATATCATAATCTTTGTCTGCAGCATTAAGGCATAGTCTTATTTCATTAAGCAAATCTTTGTATGAAGGTATTTTCAATGAATGTTTTGGTATGTTTAAAATGCCACGGAAAGCTGTGTATCGTTAGGCTCATTATTCTGATGGTTGAAAAAATCATACAATTTCCACTCTAAACTTAAAACTAATTTCAGACGCAGATGTTTTTCAGACTTTGTGAACAGGCATGAATAGGCGGATGTGTCTTGCTTTGTAACAACAAAGAATTCTTTTTCTTCATATACTGTATCTATAGATGGTAGATATTCTGAACATACAGTTGTGTCATTTCTTAACACATTGTTGTGCTGTGTTCTTTGTGCAACAAGCGAGCAGCAAAGTAAGAATAAGCAGATGCAAGCCAAGTATACAGCTTTTGTAAATTTACTATTGCTGATTAATGGTTTTATGAATTTTGTATATTTCATAGTCTGATAATGATTTGCCTAAGTCTTCAGTTTGATGGAATTCGTCGAAAATCTCATCATCAGAATGCAATACTTAAAAAGTTTATAATGATACCATTCTTTTATAAATGTCAACTCTTCGTGATGTTTTTTATTTTTCATATAATAAGTTTGCCTGTTTTAATTTTACGCTAACTTCAACATCAACTATACTGTCGGGTATATTTATGCCATTGGAAATATTTTGAATTTTCAAAAAGCTGTCTTTTGGTATATTAATCCGCATTTCTTGGCAAGAAATGCGAGCTACTTGAGCGTTGTGCTTTTTTAGGATGCTATTTAAATCATTTTCAAATGTTGTCATTTTTAAGGCTCTTGTTATGTCTATATGGCTGTAAGTATCGTTCTCCATGATAAAAGTTGAGTCTAAAATGTTTTTTGTTAAAAACAGCGATGTCGCTCAAATATGATAAACGAGTTGAGGAATAACGTAAAGTGTCCAAATCATATTCTTTATGGGCTTTTCCCAAACACAAGTCTATTTCGTTAAGCAAGGCTTTATAAGTTGGGATATAAAAGTTTCTTTTAGGCGTACTTTTAATATCTCCTATGGCTGTTGTGTCTGTTATTTCATTGAAAGGAGTATTGAGAAAATAAAGCTTTTCATTTTTGCTAAATAGCAATTCGATATTTGTACCGACACCTTTCTTATTGCTCAATAAACAAGAATATGCCGACGTATCTTGATTTGTTACTACAAAAAATTCTGTTTCTTTCCATGAATATTCAGGTGCTATATGCTTGCAACACACAACTGTATCATTTTCACTCATTCCATTTTGCTTTGCTTTCCCTGAAAAAGATGAGCAGCCATGCATGATTGTGAATACGCTTGCACAGTACAATAGCTTGATGAGCATTATGTGTTTTTGCTTTTTTATAATCTTCTTCATTTAGCAAATATACGAAAGTATAATTGAAACGTTGCAACTGAAATTATGAAAGATGCCCTTTTGCCTTGTAAAAGGCCACAACCGGGAATGTGAAAAGCCGTGTTTTGCGCTGCAAAACACGGCTTTTTAGCAATGTGTTGAAAAAGAATGGATTAAGAAGCGGATGTTAGCTGTATAACCGGTCGCTACATATCGTTTCTTAACTCCAAATTCTTAGCTCTTAATTTTCCTTGATGTTCGGCTCTTCGAGTCCGTAGCCTTTCTTCTTGTCAACCACCTTGAGGACGAAGCCGAGGATGAGGGCGGCTACGCCGAGGCAGGCAAGCATTACAAGGGGAGCGGTATAGTCGTAAGACACGGCTGCCTCTTGCGGTGTGATAAGGCCGTTTTGCAGGTCGCTGACGAGCTGCGGATTAGTCTTGTCGAGCACCTTGCCGATAAGCAACGGGAACAGCCACAGGCCGATGTTCTGTATCCAGAAGATAAGGGCGTAGGCGCTTCCGATTATTTTTGCGTCGACAAGCTTCGGCACGCTGGGCCACAGAGAAGCGGGCACGAGCGAGAAGCTGGCGCCGAGCACAAGTATTGTGATATAGGCAATGATGACTCCGCCTACGGCGTTGCCCTTGAACATGGGCAGGATGAAGGCAAATGTGAGGTGGCAGGCGATGAGCAGCAGCGAGCCTACAACGAGCATTGAGGCTGCCTTTCCCTTGTGGTCAACATAGTTGCCGAGGATAGGCGTTATGCCTACGGCGAGCAGGGGGAACACGGCGAACACTGTCTCTGCGCTCTGGCGCATGTAGCCCATGTAGCAGAATACCACCAATGCCACCACGGCTACGATTTGCATCAATGTCCTCATGCCTTTCTGCTTTGAGAAGTTGCTGGCGAAAGCGGCGGCGGCGACAACGAGCATGATGATGTATTGGATTACGGTTACGGTGTTGCCTGCCCAGAACGAACCCGGCTCAAGCTCGGTGAACGTAAGGTTGCATTGAAGCATGTTGACGGCATACTTCTGGAATGGGAAGATGGCCGAATAATAAAGCACGCACAGGAGGGCTACAAGCCAGAAGCCGCTGCTGCGCAGGATATTGCCGATGTCGCTGATTTTGAAGGGGTCGTCTTTCTCCTCAGCCTCGCCGGTCTGTGCGTCGAGTTTCTTATCCATGAAGAAGTAGACGATGAACATGATTAAAGCTATCATGAGGAGTACAACGCCGAATGCTACAGAACGTGACACGTCGATGTCGCCGCCGAGCTTTGCGAACACGGGCGAGAATATCATACACGTTGCGACACCGAGGCGGGCAAGTGCCATTTCAGAACCCATTGCCAGCGCCATCTCATGCCCCTTGAACCATTTTACTATGCCTCGCGACACCGTGATACCGGCCATCTCGACACCGCAGCCGAATATCATGAAGCCGACGGCTGCAAGCTTGGCCGATGCAGGCATGCCGAGGTAGAACGGAGAGATGCCAAGTTCGTCGAAGCCAGGAATGTAGTTGAGGTTCTCTGTGAACCATGTTTCAAGACTGCTGCCTTGGAACGCCTCGGTAACGGCATACCAGTTGATTGTCGCGCCGACGAGCATCACTGCTCCTGAGAGCACCGCAGTGAAGCGCACTCCCATCTTGTCGAGGATTATTCCGGCGAAGATGAGGAAGAACACGAATACGTTGAGGAACGTCTCCGAGCCTTGCATTGTTCCGAATGCGGTAGAGTCCCATCCCCGTGTAGACTGCATGAGGTCTTTGATAGGCGAAAGGATGTCCATGAAAATGTATGAACAGAACATCGCAAACGCGAGGAAAAACAGCACCATCCACCTTGTAGCGGCGGAGTCGCGAAGTGTTTTTTGAACTGAGTTTGTCATATTGTTGATATTGATTGTTTATACTTTGGGGGTTAAGAATTAAGAGTCAAGAATTAAGAAAATATGCCCTGCTTCTTGTCATGATGGTATTTTTCTTAATTCTTAACTCTTAATTCTGAATTATTTAAGCCACCTGTCGAGCCAATTGAAGAATGTGCGTTGCCACAGGATGCCGTTCTGCGGTTTCAAAACCCAGTGGTTTTCGTCAGGGAAAAGCAGCAGTTCGGCAGGTATGCCGCGCAAACGTGCCGCGTTGAATGCGCCCATTCCTTGATTTGCGTTTATGCGGTAGTCTTTCTCTCCGTGGATGCAGAGGATGGGAGTGTCCCACTTGTCGATGAACTTGTGGGGTGAGTTTGCGTAAGTGCGGCGTGCGTTCTCCGTCTGGTCTTTGTTCCAGTAAGCGTCGTCATACTCCCAGTTGCTGAACCAAGCCTCTTCTGTGTCGGTGTACATTGATTCGAGATTGAACGCTCCGTCGTGTGCAATGAAGCACTTGAAGCGCTTGTCATGGTGTCCGGCAAGATAGTAGACGCTGAAGCCTCCGAAGCTTGCACCCACTGCACCGAGGCGGTTTTTGTCTACGAACGGCAGGTTTTCGCAGGCATCGTCAATGGCAGTGAGATAATCTTTCATGCACTGGCCCGTCCAGTCTCCTGATATTTTTTCGTTCCATTCGCTGCCGAAGCCGGGCAGTCCGCGCCTGTTAGGAGCAATTACCACGTAGCCGTTGGCTGCCATTATTTGCATGTTCCAACGGTAGCTCCAGAACTGTGACACGGGGCTTTGCGGTCCTCCTTCGCAGAAAAGAAGCGTCGGGTATTTCTTGGTTTCGTCAAAATGCGCAGGCAGTACAATCCAGTACATCATGTCTTTGCCGTCGGTGGTCTTAACCCAACGCTGCTGTATTTTGCCGAAAGTCATCTGGTCGTACAGGTGTTTGTTCTCAAACGTAATCTGCTCGGCTTCAGACTGCTTCTCCTTTTTACTCGGTTTGATGACGTAAAGCTCTGATGCCTGTGACATGCTGTGCCTTTCAGCAAGCAGTTTCTTTCCGTCATTCAACAGTTGTATCGAGCCGTAGTCGTTCCAGCCGTCGGTAAGCTGCATCACTTCCCCTTTAAGGTTTGTCTGATAAACGTTCTCGCAGCCATGCCATACGGCGATGAAGTAAAGCTTGTCAGAGTTTGCGCTCCAACAGAAGGCGTCAACATTCGTGTCGAGAGTCTCTGTCACATACGTTTTGTCTCCGGTGCTGGTGTTGTATATGCAGAGGCGGTTGCGGTCGCTTTCGTAGCCGTCGCGCGCCATGCTTTGCCATGCAATGTATTTTCCGTCGGGCGAGAATTGCGGATTGGTGTCATATCCTGGATTGTTTTTCAGGTTGCTTTCCGCATTGACAGCCTGATGTTTCATTGACTTTGTAAGGTCGGTTTCAGATTCAATGTAGCCGTCTGGTTTGCAGAGGTTTGCGGTTTTTCCCGTGGCGATGTCATAGACGAAAATGTCGGTATCGGTTGATGTGGCATATTTTACGCCTGTTTTCTTGCGAGAGGTATATGCTATCGTCTTCGAGTCCGGGCTCCACGCCAGCTGCTCTATGCCGCCAAACGGTTTTACCGGACTTTCGTATGGTTCGCCTTTCATTATGTCAACACCCTCACTTATGCCGCCCGTTGACACTTCGGCAAGGAAGGGGTGGGGGATTGTTTCAACATATTCGTCCCAGTGTCTGTAGTTCATGTCCGTAATCAGACGGCCGGTAGCCTTGGGCAGGTCAGACGGATTTTCTTTTATGATTTCGTGGAAAGGAATCTGTTTAACTAATAATATGTGTTTTTCATCGGGTGAGAACTTGAAGCCGTCTATGCCGGTTTTGTCGTTGGTAAGCTGTTTGCGGCTGCTTCCGTCGGCGTTCATTTCCCATATTTGTCCGTCGCATAGGAAAGCGATTTTTTCTCCGTCGGCAATCCATACGGCGTCGCTTTCGCTTTTTGCGGTTGTCGTCAGCATTTTGTTGTTTTTGCCGTCGGCATCCATTACATAAATTACAGAGTGGCTCTTGTTTTCTTTCACGCTGTAATAACTTACTTGGTAAACGATTCGTTTGCCGCCAGGTGACGCCTGATGCCCACCAATCCTTCCCATGGCCCAAAGTGCTTCAGGAGTCATCAGGTCGTTTTTCAATGTCAAGTCGCTTTTCCCGATAAAGCCGGTAGCTTCTTGTGCGTTTGATGTGCTGCAGCCTATGGCAAGTGCTACTGCAATCATTGTTGTTTTATTCATAATATTTTGATTTTGAATATAGGGGCAGACTTGATGTCTGCCCCTATCAGGTTATGGTTATTTCTTTGGTCTCATCTTTTCTTGCTGCTCTCGCTGACGCTTCAGTTCTTCAGCTTGTTTCTGCATGGCTTCAAGCCTTGCTGCAAGTCCGCTCATCTTCTGCGGATTGTTTTTGTTTTCCTGATAGCGTGCTTCAAGTATTGCAAGCAGCTTCTCGTCGTTTGTAGTCTTGCGTAAAATCCACATTATCGCGGCACTACAGAACAGTGAGATGAAGTAGTAGAAGTTAAGTCCTGCCGAATAATCATTGAACATGAAGAAGAAGAATACTGGCATCAGGTAGGTCATCCAGCGCATCATCTTCATCTGTTCGGCTTGTGCTCCTATCATTTGGTCTTTCTGCTGACGCATTGTCATTATGGAATAAAGCACATTGGCTGCGCAGAATAATATACACGTCAGACTTAGATGGTCGCCTATGAGCCAGATGTTCTTGTTCCATTCTATGATGGGGTCATACGTTGAAAGGTCGCTAATCCAAAGGAAACTCTCTCCGCGCAGTTGGATGGCGTTAGGTACGAAGTTGAACATGGCAATCCAAATAGGCAGTTGTATCAGCATAGGGAGGCATCCGCTCAACGGGCTTACACCGTACTTTGAGTACAATGCCATCATGGCCTGCTGCTTTTGCATCTGGTCTTCAGGCTTGTCATACTGTTTTGTGGCTTCCTCGATTTTCGGCCTTAGTACGCGCATCTTGGCTGAAGACATATAGCTCTTTTTAACCAATGGGTAGGTTATGACTTTCAGCAGCAGGGTTATCAGTATGAGCACAATGCCCATGTTGATGTTCATTCCTGTAAGCCAGTCGAACACGTAGATTGTAAACCAGCGGTTGATTATTCTGAACAGCGGCCAGCCAAGGTAGACAAGGCGCTGTAATTCGAGGTCTTTGTTGAACGTACTTTGCTTTTCTACTTTCTTCAGTAAGTTGAAGTCATTTGGCCCGAAATAGAATTCAAGTTCGGTTGGGGTTTTACCTGTCGGGTCGAAAGACGTCTTCATTTTCGCTGCATAGTGCTTCAAAAAGCCTGAGCCTTTTTCCTGTGGAATGCTTGTCATCAGCGAGTTTGCTCCGAAATCGTCCTTAGCAATCATTACAGCACTGAAGAACTGGTTTTTGAATGCCACCCAGTCAATCACGTCTTCTATTTTCTCGTCAACCTTTTCGCTTGTCTCGCTGAGATTGTCCGTTCCTCCTTCAGTGAGATGGTAGGTCAAAGATGAATGCTGGTTCTCGAACGTAAATCCTTTCTCCTGTTGTCTGCAGAGGTCTGTCCATTCGATGTCCATCTTGTCATAGTTGGGCGCGAACATGCCGCTCAGGCCGTTTGCCTGCATGGAGAAGTGCAGCATGTAGTCCTTGCCGAGCCGGTAGTTCATAACCAATGATTTTCCGTTGCCAGCATCAGCCGTCATCGTTACGGTTGAGTCCGTTACATTAGACGGAGTGAAGAACAGGTCGCTTGTTATGATGTTCGTCTCCTTTCCGGCCAACATGAACTTCAAAGACTGGTTTTTGCCGTCGAACAATGTCAGGTCGTTGTTACCGCTGTTTGATTTGAAACCTTTTATTACAGCTTTTTCAACTACACCGCCCTTGGTGTTTAGCGTAAGTTCCACCTTTGAATTTTTTAGCACAACACTTTGTGCTTTGCCGTTCAAGGCTTTATAGAAAGCAACCGTCGTATCTTCTACGGCTTTATTGGCAGCGTTTGCCTTTTCTGCTTCTTGTTCAGCCTTTAGTTTCTGTTCGGCCTTTTGTTTGGCCACAGCTGTTATAGAGTCTTGCATCCTTTGCTGTGCAATCTCTTCCTCAGAAGGCCTTGACCACCAACTAAAACCTATCAAAACGGCTGCGATGAGAACAAAACCTATGATTGTATTCTTGTCCATCTTGATAAACTTGTGTGATTATTGTTTATTCTTGCTGTTTTTGTTTTCAATCGCTGTCTTTACGAAATCAAGGAACAGGGGATGCGGGTGCAGTACCGTGCTTGAATATTCGGGATGGAACTGGGTTCCTATATACCATTTCAGCCCGGGGATTTCGACAATTTCAACCAAGTCGCTTTCCGGGTTACGGCCTACGCACTTCATGCCTGCACGCTCGTATTCCTGTTCAAAATCATTGTTAAACTCGTAGCGGTGGCGGTGGCGTTCCTGGATATGCTCTTTTTTGTATATGTTGAACACCCGAGAGCCTTGTTTCAAAACACATTCATAAGCGCCAAGCCTCATGGTTCCGCCCATGTTGGTTATGTTCTTCTGGTCTTCCATGATGTCGATGACGTTGTGTTCTGTCTTCTCGTCCATCTCCCGGCTGTTGGCGTCTTCATAGCCGAGAACGTTCCGTCCGAACTCGATTACCATCATCTGCATGCCAAGACAGATGCCGAATGTGGGAATGTCGTGTGTGCGTGTGTAGTGGGCTGCCACGATTTTTCCTTCTATTCCGCGCTGGCCGAAGCCCGGACAAATTACAATCCCGTCCATGCCGGCGAGTTTTTCGGCAACGTTGTCTTCATTTACTTTCTCGCTGTTTATGAACGTGGCCTTAACTTTGTAGTCGTTGTATGTGCCGGCCTGCGACAGGCTTTCAAGTATGCTCTTGTAAGCGTCCTGAAGGTCGTATTTGCCTACAAGCCCGATGTTTACAACCTCTGTGGCCTTGTGCCTGCGCTCAAGGAACGAACGCCAAGGACCGAGGGTGGGCATCTCTCCGATAGGCTCACCCATCTTGCGTAAGATTGTTTCGTCGAGTTTCTGTTCCTGCATGCGAACAGGCACCTCATAGATGGTGGGCATATCGACGCTTTGTACTACTGCGTCGAAGTCGACGTTGCAGAAGTTTGCCACCTTTTTGCGTATTCCGTCGCTTAGCGGATGTTCTGTGCGGAGTACGAGTATGTCGGGCTGTATTCCCACGCTCTGCAGCTCTTTGACAGAGTGTTGGGTCGGCTTTGTTTTAAGTTCTTTTGCCGCTGCAAGGTAGGGTATATATGTAAGGTGTACGCAAAGCGCTCTCTTTCCAAGTTCCCATTTCAGCTGTCTTATGCTTTCAAGGAACGGCAGGCTCTCAATGTCGCCTACGGTACCTCCAATCTCGGTTATGACAAAATCATAGTTGTCTCTTTTGCCGAGCATCTTAACGTTGCGTTTTATTTCGTCTGTTATGTGTGGTATTACTTGGATTGTCTTGCCAAGGTAGTCGCCGCGGCGCTCCTTGTCTATTACCGACTTGTATATTCGTCCTGTAGTCAGGTTGTTGGCTTTGGTTGTCTGTATGCCAGTGAAACGTTCGTAGTGTCCGAGGTCGAGGTCTGCTTCATGCCCGTCAACTGTGACATAGCATTCACCGTGTTCGTAGGGGTTCAGTGTTCCCGGGTCGATGTTGATGTACGGGTCGAATTTCTGGATTGTGATATTGTACCCTCGGGCTTGAAGAAGCTTTCCGATAGACGACGAGATGATGCCTTTCCCAAGCGAGGAAGCCACACCGCCTGTGACGAAGATATATTTTGTTTCTGCCACGATAATAATGTTTTGATTACTAATTACGAAATAAAAATACAACGTGCAAAATTAAGAAAATTTGCTGATACGCCAAAATAATAGCCTCTTTATTAGGCGAAAAAAACTGTAACCGCTGTATATATGTAAAATAAATGCTAACTTTGCAGACAAAACGTAAAACCGCTGTAATGAAATTCAAGTTTTTATTGACGGTCGTGTTGTTGTGTGTTGTCGGTTCTGTTTTCAGCCAGGCGCGGCATGGACGGCGTACTTTGTACCGTGAACGACCCGATACTTCTATTGTAGTAGCATATATGGATTCGCTGAAAGCGTACAAAGCCAAGGCTGATACGTCGCGGCTGTATGCCGATACATTGTTGTTGCAGCCTGTTCCTGATTCCCGCTTTTCATTGTTGTTCAGTCCGTTTACATATTACAGCTCAGTGGTGCGCCGTAGCATGGTGATTGGCGAAGACTGCATGGACGGGATGGATGCGGCTGTTGCCGCGGCATTGCTTGACGCATACCTGAAATGTCCTGCCTACGTGGAGTCAACGGACAAGGAACTTGCCGAGGCAGGGGAATTGCATGAGGAAATCACCCGGCCGTTGCATCACAAGGTGGAATATGCGACGGATAACGAGGATGTGCCCGATGTCCATCCTGACATACCGCTTGAAATTGTTGTCGCAAAGCCTAACTTCTGGACGTTCAGCGGCGACTATTATCTGCAGTTCTTGCAGAATTTCGTGTCGGGCAATTGGTATAAAGGCGGTGAGAGCGACTATTCCATGTTGTCAAGTGTTACGTTGCAGGCAAATTACAACAACAAGCAGAAAGTGAAGTTCGAGAATAAATTGGAATTGAAGCTTGGCCTGCTTACATCCCGTGGCGACACATTGCATAGCGTGCGAACATCAGAAGACCTTATTCGTTACACCGGAAAATTTGGCTTGCAGGCAACGAAAAACTGGTATTATACTTTGCAGCTAATCGCACAGACGCAGTTTATGCGCGGCTATAAAAGCAATGACCCGAAGGTGTATTCCGACATATTGTCGCCGTTGAACCTTAACTTTTCGCTCGGTATGAGTTACAACGTGGATGTCTTTAACGGCAGGCTGAAAGGTTCTATCCAGCTGGCTCCGTTTGCATACAACTTCAAATATGTAGGCAGAAGGGAACTTGCGGCTGATAACGGACTTGATGCCGGCAAGCATACAAAGAACGAGTTTGGTTCGGGGTGTACGTTCGACCTGAACTGGGAGTTTTCTGACATGATAAAATGGAAAACCCGCCTTTATGCTTATACCACCTACAAGAGAATGCAGATGGAGTGGGAGAATACGGTGACGTTCCAGTTCAACAGATACCTCTCTTCCAATTTGTTCATCTATCCGCGTTTTGATGACAGCACGGCTACCAAGGACGATTCGCTCGGATATTGGCAGTTCAAGGAGTATCTGTCAATAGGTTTTGCCTATTCGTTCTGAAGTTAAAAGTTAAGGGTTAAGAATCAAGAAAATATGTTTTGCTTGTTGTGAAAAACGTCAAGGCTTATTTTCTTGATTCTTAACCCTTAATTCTTAATTTATTTCGCTTCTTCCATTGTGCCTTCTATGTACAGGCGGAGCATTTCGGGTTTTCCGTTAGTCCTTAGTGTTATAGACTTTTTGAAATGTCCGGGAAACCTTCCCTTGCCGTTGTAGGTCACGCTTAATGTCCCTTTTTCTCCTGGTGCAACAGGCTTTTTGGTGTATTGCGGAATGGTGCAGCCGCAACTGGCGATGGCCTGGTGGATGATGAGCGGAGCATCACCTACGTTTGTGAATGTGAAAGTGCATTTCTGTACTGGTGTGCTCTCTGAGAATGTGCCGAAATCGTATGTGGTTTTTTCAAACTTGATTTCCGCCTCTTTCTGTGCCGATGCGTAACCTAATGACAGCATCAGCATAAGCGACATTAATAGAAACTTTTTCATTTTTGTTTTAATTATTGAAATTTTGCGACAAAAATACTCCTTATTTTAATATCTTTGTATAATATGTACCTTATTTTGCATTAATTTTACTATTTTTTATCCTTGTTTACCTGCGCTTTCCTGCCGGCGCGTATAGCGTCTGGTGTGTAGATGCTTGGCATTTCAGCTGTTTATGGTTACGGGAATTAACTTTGTTGCCAGTTGACTTGTTGTTCCCATTGCAAAATGGATTTTTTCTTTATTTAACACAAACCGCCGTTTGCAGCTTGAAAAATTAACAAATGGTTTTTTCAAAATAGATTTAGTCTGCGATGAAAACGCAGATGAAAGTGGCATTGCTGGCTTGGCGAAAAGCAAAAGATGCCCTTTGGCAATCTCAAAGACCGTCTTTTGTATTCTCAAAGATGGCCTTTCGATGTGCAAAAGGCGGCTCTTCAAGGCAGGAAAAACGACTTTTTTTCTGCAATTTCCGTGCTTTTTCAAGCATAAAACATGTTGTTTTTGTTGAACGTTTATTTGTAACTAATTGTATGACAGACTATTATGCTTGATGTCTTAGGAATACAGTTGTTCCGTTTTTCTTGTCGTATTAGCCTGAAAATATTGCCACTTTTAGAAAAGTTAAGTTAATACATTTAGGGTCGTTTTAACGAAATATAACGCTGCATGGAGTTAATTTAGGTTAAGCCGGCTGTGCGTCTTGATGCTGTGTTGTGGTTTTGTTGTACCTTTGTTTGAAAATTTAGTAAAATAGTTTATGTGATTATGAATAAGCGTAAGTTGGTCGCCTTGTTTATATTCGAGCAAGGCTTGGTGATAGGATTGGTGCTTGGCGTGGCGATAGGATATAAGATTGGTGACGTAAAGATGGGTGTTGTCTTCGGTCTGCTTGGCGGTGCCGTCTTGGGCGTTATAATGTCTTTGCTTACTATGAGCCTGCGCAAAAGGAAATGAAAGGCCGGTGCATTCTGCTCTTTTTGCCGCATTTTGTTTGGGGCTTTTTAGTTGTATTTGTTTTGTAAGCCATTTCGTGTTGTGGGGTGTTTGCCGGCAGTGAAAAAAATGAAGCTGCGATGTTTGAACGTAATGTTGCATTTTAACTATTTATTATTTGTCCGTTCATTCTTTTTTTTGTAATTTTGCATTTAAATTTAGCAAATTTAGTTTATGTATAGGACTAATACATGTGGTGAACTGCGCCTTACAGATGCCGGCAAGCAAGTAACACTTGCAGGCTGGGTGCAGCGCAGCCGTAAGATGGGAGGTATGACTTTTGTCGACCTTCGTGACCGTTATGGTATAACTCAATTGGTTTTCAACGAGAATGACGATGCTGACTTGTGCGCCGAAGCCAACAAGTTGGGACGTGAGTATTGCATACAGGTGGAAGGCGAGGTGTGCGAGCGTCAAAGCAAGAACGAGAACCTGCCTACCGGCGACATTGAGATTATCGTGTCGAAACTCAATGTGTTGAGTGAAAGTGCAACGCCTCCGTTTACTATTGAGGACAATACCGACGGCGGAGACGACATCCGCATGAAGTACCGCTATTTGGACTTGCGCCGTCCTTGTGTGCGCAAGAACATGGAGCTGCGCCACCGCATGACTATTCTTATACGTAACTTCCTTGACTCAAAGGACTTCATCGAGGTGGAGACACCTATATTAATAGGTAGTACGCCGGAGGGTGCGCGCGACTTCGTTGTGCCGTCACGCATGAATCCGGGGCAGTTCTACGCTCTGCCGCAAAGTCCCCAGACCCTGAAGCAGTTGCTGATGGTGAGCGGCTTCGACCGTTATTTCCAGATAGCCAAGTGCTTCCGCGACGAGGATTTGCGTGCCGACCGCCAGCCGGAGTTCACCCAGATAGACTGCGAGATGTCGTTTGTTGACCAGGACGACGTGATAAACCTGTTTGAGGATATGTGCCGCCACTTATTTAAAGAGGTGCGCGGCGTTGAACTTCCTGCAAAACTCCAGCAGATGACTTGGGCTGAGGCGATGCGCCGTTTCGGCAGCGACAAGCCCGACTTGCGCTTCGGCATGGAGTTTGTCGAGCTGATGGACGTATTGAAAGGTACTGGCACATTCGGTGTGTTCAACGACGCCGAATATATCGGAGGAATATGTGTGCCGGGATGCGCCGGATACACGCGCAAGCAGCTTGACCAGCTGACGGACTTTGTAAAGCGTCCGCAGGTAGGGGCGAAGGGGCTTGTATGGGTCAAGTTCAATGAAGACGGAACAATCAAGAGCAGCATAGACAAGTTCTATTCGCCGGAAGTAATGCAGAAACTGAAGTCTGTTGCCGGTGCGAACGACGGCGACTTGCTGCTTATATTGAGTGGAGACAGGGCCAACAAGACGCGTACGCAGCTTTGTACGTTGCGTCTTGAGATGGGTGACAGGCTCGGGCTTAGAGATAAGGACAAGTTCGAGTGTCTGTGGATTGTAGACTTCCCGTTGTTCGAGTGGAGCGACGAGGAGCAGCGGTTGATGTCTACCCACCATCCGTTCACTATGCCGAACCCTGACGACATACCGTTGCTGGAGGAACATCCGGAGCGTGTACGTGCCAAGGCTTACGACTTTGTTTGCAACGGCATAGAAGTTGGCGGAGGCAGCCTGCGTATCCATGACGGCAAGCTTCAGGAAAAGATGTTCAAGATACTTGGCTTTACTCCTGAGCGTGCGATGGCGCAGTTCGGCTTCCTTATCAACGCATTCAAGTATGGGGCACCGCCTCATGCCGGACTGGCGTTTGGTCTCGACCGCTTCGTGTCAATCATGGCCGGTCTTGACAGTATCCGCGACTGCATAGCATTCCCGAAGAACAACAGCGGGCGTGACGTAATGCTTGACGCTCCTTCTCCTCTTGACCCGAAACAACTTGATGAATTGCAGATAAAGGTTGATTTAAGTCAAGAAAAGTAGTTTTTGGCAATAAAAATCTTTCAGAATGTGATTTTATTCTGAAAAACTTGTCAATTTCTTGGGGAAATGCATTATATTTGCATCGACAAAAACTAATTGTCGTCCACTTAGGTGGGGTCTTTAATGTGATTTAATTGGATTATGACAGAAAAGAAAGAGACAGTAAGGCAGGCTGTAGCCACAAAGGCCGCAGGTGAGAAGAAGGCAGCGCCGAAGAGAAGTGCTGCGAAAAAGGTTGTTTTTGACATCAACGCGGAGTCGGTAGGCTTCAAGGCCGGTGATGTGTATCAGGCTCTCGCTACGGCGGAGACGGCGCTCAGCGTTGCAGAAATTGCAAAGGCTGCGAAAATAACTGAAGAGGAAACACTGCTCGGCATGGGGTGGCTTTTCAAGGAAGGCAAAATCAAGGCAGAGGCAAACAAGATTACATTGGCTTAATCTGTTGAAATGATATCAAAGAAGGGTCGGCACCAATATGTTTACCGGTCCTTCTTTCTTCTAATTCTATGAATTACGACAGCGAAATCCTTTATGTTCTTAAAGAAGCTGGTGCAAATGGATTAAGCATAAGGAAGATAGCGCGTCATGTGTTTAATAGCAGGAACAGCTTGTTTGACATTGTTTCCTTGGATGATGTGCATCGTTATGTAGCATGGTATCTGACCAAAAACTGCAAGTCTGCCGACTCTTTTATTGAACGAACGGATGTTCGCGGCGTATATCGCCTAAACCTGTCTAATGCTTCCCGTCAACTCCAGTTTGATTTTAAGGACGAGGAAAATGAAAATGGGGATGAGGAAATCCCTTGTGAAGACAAGTCTTTGTCTCTGTTTTAACATCTTGAGAAAAACAAGCCACGGAAGATTTAGGGGAAATCCTTGTCGTCCGTACTATGAATAAAAACAATTATTTATGTCAGGAAGATATTTGTTAGGTTTTGATGTCGGCAGTTCTTCTGTAAAGGCATCATTGGTTGACGCGGACACGGGTGTCTGCGCTGCATCCGCTTTTTATCCGGAAAAAGAAGCTCCGATTATAGCAGTAAAGGCCGGTTGGGCTGAGCAAGACCCTCAAATGTGGTGGGATAATGCCAAGCTTAGCTTGAAGAAGGTTATGGCCGATGCCGGAGTTAAAGGTGAAGACATTAAGGCTATAGGCATCTCTTACCAGATGCACGGGTTGGTCTGCGTAGACAAGGATATGAATGTGTTGCGCCCGTCTATAATATGGTGTGACTCAAGGGCCGTACCGTATGGCGAGAAAGCCTTTGGAGAGATTGGTGCGGAGAAGTGTCTTTCCCACCTTCTTAATTCTCCCGGTAACTTTACGGCGGCAAAGTTGGCATGGGTTAAGGACAATGAGCCTGACATTTTCGCCAAGATATACAAGATAATGCTTCCGGGCGACTATATAGCAATGAAGCTGAGCGGAACTATAAATACGACAATCAGCGGTCTTAGCGAAGGCATGTTCTGGGATTTCAAGGAGAAAGACACTGCAGGTTTCCTTCTTGATTATTTTGGCTTCGATAAGAACTTGATAGCTGACATCGTACCTACTTTCAGTGTTCAAGGAGAGGTAAGCGCAGCCGCTGCAGCAGAATTAGGTCTCAAGGAAGGGACTCCTATCAGTTATCGAGCAGGCGACCAGCCTAATAATGCGCTTAGCTTGAACGTATTTAACCCGGGCGAAATAGCTTCGACGGCAGGAACGTCAGGCGTTGTTTACGGAGTCTTGGGCGAAGTCAATTATGACAAGCGCAGCCGTGTTAATACATTCGCTCATGTCAATTACACAAAGGACGTTGACCGTTTGGGCGTATTGCTATGTATCAATGGTACTGGAATATTGAATGCATGGGTGCGCAGGAATGTTGCTCCCGAAGGCATCTCATATTCGGACATGAACGAAATGACGGCTTCTGTGCCTATTGGCAGCGACGGCGTTACCATTATTCCGTTTGGAAACGGCGCGGAGCGTGTTCTCGAGAATAAGGAAATAGGATGCTCGATACACGGGCTTAACTTTAACAAGCACAGCAAGGCTCATATCATGCGTGCTGCGCAGGAGGGCATTGTGTTCAGCTTCTGTTACGGTATGGAAGTAATGCAGCAGATGGGCATGGATATACGCAAGATACATGCCGGGAAGGCAAACATGTTCTTGAGTGACATATTCCGGAACACTTTGGCTGGAGTAAGCGGTGCGACAATTGAGTTGTATGAGACTGACGGCAGCGTAGGAGCCGCAAAGGGCGCCGGTATGGGTTGCGGAATATATAAGGACAACAATGAGGCATTCGCTTCTTTGAAGAAACTTTCGATTATAGAGCCGGACGAAAAACATCGTAACGAGTATCTTGAAGCATATACGTTGTGGAAAGAGAAGTTGCAAAGATTGACCGGCAACTGATTTTAAGGTCAGACCTTTTACTTTAATATATATTATTAATAACCTGTAAACATCAACAATTATGGCAAAAGAGTATTTTCCGCAGATTGGAAAAATCAAGTTTGAAGGTGCGGACAGCACTAACCCGTTAGCTTTTCATTATTATGACGCAGAAAAAGTAATAATGGGTAAGAAAATGAAGGATTGGTTGAAGTTTGCTATGGCTTGGTGGCATACACTCGGTGCGGCAAGCGGTGACCAGTTTGGTGGTGGCACACGCGTTTATCCTTGGGATGAGAAAGCTGACGCTGTTGAGCGTGCCAAGGATAAGATGGATGCCGGCTTCGAAATCATGGAGAAACTTGGTATCGAGTATTTCTGCTTCCATGATGTAGACCTTGTTGACGAAGGCGATACAATTGAGGAATATGAAGCCCGTATGAATGCTATCACAGATTACGCTCTTGAGAAGATGAAGGGCACTAACATCAAAAACCTTTGGGGTACGGCTAACGTGTTCGGTAACAAGCGTTACATGAACGGTGCAGCTACAAATCCTGATTTTGATGTTGTTGCCCGTGCTGCCGTTCAGATAAAGAACGCCATCGACGCTACTATCAAGCTTGGCGGAGCTAACTATGTATTCTGGGGCGGACGTGAAGGCTATATGAGCTTGCTGAACACTCAGATGCAGCGTGAGAAAGAACATTTGGCTACAATGTTGAAGGCTGCACGTGACTATGCTCGTTCTAAGGGCTTTACCGGTACATTCCTGATTGAGCCGAAGCCAATGGAGCCGACAAAGCATCAGTACGATGTTGACACAGAAACAGTTATCGGCTTCCTCCGCGCTCACGGATTGGATAAGGACTTCAAGGTGAACATCGAGGTTAACCATGCTACACTTGCAGGCCATACATTTGAGCATGAACTTGCAGTTGCTGTTGACAACGGTATGTTGGGTAGCATTGATGCTAACCGTGGTGACTACCAGAATGGTTGGGATACAGACCAGTTCCCGATTGACAACTGGGAGTTGACTCAGGCAATGATGCAAATTATCCGCAATGGCGGTTTGGGCAATGGCGGTTCAAACTTTGACGCAAAGATTCGTCGTAATTCAACTGACCTTGAGGATATATTCATCGCACATATCAGCGGTATGGACGCTATGGCTCGCGCATTGGAAAATGCTGCAAACGTGATTGAGAAGTCTCCTTATTGCGAGATGCTTAAGAATCGTTATGCATCGTTCGATTCAGGCAAGGGCAAGGAGTTTGAGGAAGGCAAGCTCTCTCTTGAGGATGTAGTGGCATACGCTAAGACTGTAGGCGAGCCAAAGCAGACTTCTGGCAAGCAGGAGCTTTACGAAACAATCGTAAGCTGGTATTGCAAGTAATACATTCATTAATATAAAAGAAGGCGGAATTAAAAAAATCCGCCTTTTTTTATATTTTGTTTTTTTATATGTTTTTTTTTACTACCTTTGCCTTTATAATGTATTATAAGTTCCAATTATATGGCTCATTCAAACAATCATTTAGTCATAATGGCCGGTGGAGTAGGGAGCCGCTTTTGGCCTATGAGTACAACAGAAAAACCTAAACAGTTCATAGACGTATTGGGTACTGGACGCTCTTTGTTACAACTTACCTTTGACAGATTCGAGGGGGTATGCAGCCCTGAAAATGTCTGGATAGTAACGAGTATTCATTATAAGGATTTGGTTCGTGAACAAATACCGGAAATACCGGAAGGCAATATCCTTTGTGAACCATGTAGCAGGAATACTGCACCATGTATTGCCTACGTAAGCTGGAAGATAAAGTCGAAGGACAAGAATGCCAATATTGTTGTATCGCCGAGCGACCATATAGTCGTTGACGTTGCTGAGTTCCGCCGTGTCATTTCCCAGTGCTTGAAATTTTCAAGTGAGACGGATGCCATAATAACGTTGGGTATGAAACCGACGCGCCCAGAAACAGGATACGGATATATTCAGGCGGATTTGTCTTCAAGCTCGCCGCGTAATAAGGAGATATACCGAGTAGATTCTTTCCGCGAGAAGCCTGATTTTGAAACTGCCAACAAATACATAAAAAATAAAAGCTATTTTTGGAATGCTGGCATTTTCATTTGGAATGTCAATACGATAGTAAATGCGTTCAGGGTTTACCAGCCGACAATAAGCAGGATTTTCGAAAGCCTGTTGCCTGTTTACGGTACGCCAGATGAACAGAATGAGATAAACCGCAGGTTCCCTGAATGTGAGTCAATATCTGTTGACTATGCAATCATGGAAAAAGCGGAAGAGATTTTTGTGTGTCCGGCAGATTTTGGCTGGAGCGATTTGGGTACATGGGGTTCATTGCTGGCCCAGACAAAGCACGACCTTTACGGCAATGGGGTGATAGGGGATAACATATCATTGTTTGATACTTATAATTGCATTGTCAATGTTGTGGGAAAGAAACGTGTTGTAGTACAAGGTCTTGACGGTTTCATCGTAGCGGAAAAGGATGACAGGTTGCTTATCTGCAAGTTGGCGGAAGAACAGCGCATATCAAAATTTTCGGAACAGAGTAAATGACAAAAACACAATAAGACTTAATAGAAGGTAGTGTGAAAAAAAGTGTTGCATTAATTACAGGTATTACCGGTCAGGACGGTTCATATTTGGCAGAACTCTTGATTGAGAAAGGTTATGAGGTACATGGATTGTTGCGTCGTTCGTCGTCGTTCAATACGGGTAGGATTGAGCACTTGTATTTGGATGAGTGGGTGCGTGACATGAAGAAGTCGCGTCTTGTAAATCTTCATTGGGCAGACATGACCGATTCTTCCTCTTTAATCCGTATTATCGGGGAGACAAAGCCGACGGAGATTTATAACTTGGCTGCGCAGAGCCATGTCAAAGTGTCTTTTGATGTTCCTGAATATACGGCGGATACCGACGCTGTCGGTGTTCTACGCTTGTTAGAGGCAGTGCGCATTTGCGGACTGGAGAAGACTTGCCGCATTTACCAGGCTTCAACGTCCGAACTTTACGGGAAGGTGCAGGAAGTTCCGCAAAGCGAGACCACGCCGTTTTATCCAAGGTCGCCTTATTCTGTTGCCAAATTATATGGTTTCTGGATAATGAAGAATTACCGTGAAAGCTATGGCATGTATTGTTGCAATGGAATATTGTTCAACCATGAGAGCGAACGCCGTGGCGAGAACTTCGTGACACGAAAGATAACCCTTGCCGCATGCCGTATTGTTCAAGGATACCAAGACAAACTTTATCTCGGCAATCTTGATGCCCGTCGTGACTGGGGATATGCCAAGGACTATGTGGAATGCATGTGGATGATATTGCAGCAGCCTAAGCCGGAAGATTTTGTCATCGCTACCGGCGAGATGCATACCGTACGCGAGTTTTGCACTTTGGCGTTCAGGGAAGCAGGGGTTGAATTGCGTTGGGAAGGCGAGGGTGTTAATGAAAAAGGCATCGACGTGGCTACCGGCAATGTTCTTGTGGAGGTTGACCCCAAATATTTCCGTCCATGTGAGGTAGACCAGCTGCTCGGTAATCCGGCAAAGGCGAAAAAGGTATTAGGCTGGAATCCGACTAAGACTTCTTTTGAGGAATTGGTGAAAATCATGGTTCAACATGATATGGCATTTGTCAGGAAACTTTATATCAAGGCTCAAATGGCGGAATAATCATGTTGGACAAGAATGCGAAAATATATGTTGCCGGCCATCACGGATTGGTAGGTTCGGCAATATGGAATAATCTTAAGTCACGCGGATACGGAAATCTTGTAGGCCGCAGTCATAGTGAGCTTGACTTGCTGGACGCTGTTGCAGTAAAGGATTTCTTTGACAAGGAACGCCCTGATGCGGTAGTGCTTGCTGCGGCTCATGTTGGAGGCATCATGGCCAATCTCAATTATAGGGCTGATTTCATTTATCAGAACCTGCAGATACAGCAGAATGTCATAGGAGAGAGTTTCCGCCATGATGTCAGGAAACTGCTGTTTCTTGGCAGCACTTGTATTTATCCGCGAATGGCTCCGCAGCCGATGAAAGAGGATGCCTTGCTTACTTCTGAGCTTGAGTATACCAACGAGCCGTATGCAATCGCGAAGATTGCCGGCCTGAAGATGTGCGAGAGTTTCAGCATACAGTATGGTTGCAATTATGTCGCAGTGATGCCTACCAACCTCTATGGCCCTAACGACAATTTCCATTTGGAGAACAGCCATGTGTTGCCGGCGATGATACGCAAGGTGTATTTGGCAAAGTGTCTTAATGAAGGCCGTTGGGACGACTTGCGTAAAGACATAAGCCTGCGTCCTGTCGAGGGTGTTGACGGTAGTTGCAGTGACGAAGAGATATTGTCAAAGTTGGCTAAATACGGAATAACTCCACAGGCTGTCACATTATGGGGCACAGGCAGCCCAATGCGTGAGTTCTTGTGGAGCGAAGAGATGGCTGACGCCAGTGTTCATGTGCTGTTGAATGTCGATTTTAAGGATACATATAATCCGGGAGACAAGGAGATAAGGAACTGCCATATCAATGTTGGTACAGGCAAGGAACTTAGCATACGCGAGCTTGCGGATATCGTAATCAAGGAAGTCGGCTTCAAAGGTGAGCTGCGTTGGGATGCGTCGAAGCCTGACGGCACGCCGCGAAAACTTACCGACGTTTCAAAGCTTCATTCATTGGGCTGGCATCATAAGATAGAAATTGACGAAGGCGTCCACCGTCTTTACGAATGGTATAAGCTCGGTATTTGCATCAATCATTTTTCTTGATGCTGCATTGTAGATGTAGATTTTAGTGCCAACGGTTTTGTATGATTGCGGTTTTGCTGCACGTTACAATACCGTTGGTATTTTCTTTTTCCTGTTTGAGGGATATATTCCATTTCATGGGGATATATTTTGATTTGAAGGCGCAGCCATTGATGTGTAATGTAATTTTGCAAAATGGCATCAGAATGTCAGCTTGGAATTTTTGTGTGTGCCATTGAAAACAGATAGGCTGCGCTGTAATAAGTTGAGGAAGATGCAGCAAAAGAGTTTCAATGGATGCCTGTTGCTGTTCAATTTGCCATCTATTGTAATGTGAAAGGCCGTCAGTTGGTTTGCAAAATGCGCTTGTTTGCACTGTGCCAACGGATTTTTCAGTTCGTTTTGATTGTTGAAACGTATCGTTTTAGCCGTGTTTCCGAGTGAAATGCGGTGACATTTGCTGCACAATTCGGCCATGCTTTACGTATCGTGTTGATATATGACCATTTGCGTTTGCACACAAAAACAGGGCGTTTTTGCTGCCAACTGCAAGTTTTTATAAAGCAAGGCTGTTGTGGAACGCCAATGAAAATCAATGTGTAAGTGAATTGTGTAAAACCATGTCAGTTTGCTTGGCTGCATTTGTACAGACCAGTTTATGCAACAATGGACGTCAACCGGGCTTATTGTTGCTTTCCTGTTTTTGCCCGGAATCCTATGCGGCGTGTTTCGCCTTTGGCGTTAATTGTGTAGACGGCATAATATCCGGCGTTTATCCGGCTTGCATCGGCAAATCCGTTTCTGCAAGGAAGTATCGCAACATCGCGTCCGGCGATGTCTTTTAACAGGATGAAATCTGTGTCCGCAACCTCTTGTGGCAGGGCTATGCGCCCGTCTGCAGGGATAATGTTTCCCGGTTTTGCAGGCATGCCGGTACGCGCCGCCACGCTTTCCTGCCCGTATCTGTCGGTTGCTGTTACGGCGAAGTGCATTCGTTGTTCAGCCTGCGACAGGGGAATGCTGTTTGCCTTGATGTTTGTGGCAACAAGATTTTGTATGTCGGCGGTGTCTACGGGATAGGTATCTGATGCGTAAACGTTATATGTTGTTCGGCTCGTTGTGTCCCAATATAAGACAGTTCGCCCCTGCGGAGTTTTTGCGACAACAAGTTTGCGTGGTGCATCAAGCCTGCCTGCCGGCGTATGTGCCAACGGCGGAACAAGCGAGGGCACAGGTGAGAATGTTTCTTTCATGAAACAGTATAGCCCTTTTGTGTCTTCTGTGAGGAAGCGTGCGCGGAATAGTGCCACTCCGATGCCAAGTGAGCGTGCTACGTTCATTTGCCGCTCCACTTCAACCAGAGGCCAATCGCCTTCGTTGCGTGTGAGGCGGTAGGCGGCAATGCCGGCAACAACCGAACTCGGATTAGGAGCGCTTTCGCTCCAGTCGGCCATGAAGGGGTAAAAGTCGTTGCCGCTGAAATATATCATAGGGTAAATCTGGTCGATAAGTCCGCGGCGCAACCAATCTTGCGCTTCTTGGCTGCCTTTGTACAAAGCGTCCCATCCTCTGCTGTCGCGTCTTGGCAAAGGGGCATGCTTGCCTATTGCCGCACAGCTTAGCTTCACCCACGGCTTTATTTTCTTTACGCTGTCACTTACCGCTGAGACTATTGCTGTTATGTTGCGTTGCCGTGCGGCCTGGTCGTGCGGGTTCCGTGGTGAAGGCCATGTCTCAGGATAGCGTATATAATCAAGGTGGATGCCGTCAACGTCATAACGGCGTGTAATCTCGCTGCAAATGGCGGCTATGTGTCTTGCTGTTGACTGATTGTCTGGGTTCATGTAACCGTTAGAACCTATTTTGCGGACTGTTCCGGGCATGCGCCGTCGTAGTGCTTGGCATCCGGGCGAGTTCCATTTTCCTATGGGCATTGCTACCACCCATGCCTGAAGCTCCATGCTGCGTTTGTGGCATTCGGCGATTGCGAAGGCCAATGGGTCATATCCTGGTGCACGCCCGGCAGTCCCTGTCAGGCAGGCGTCCCACTGTTCTATGGCTGAAGGGTATATTACAGTGGCCCGTAAGCGTGTTTGTAGAAGCACGGTGTTTATTCCGGCGGCTTTGAGTTTGTCGAGCATGGTGCATAATTCCCGTTTCTGGTTTTCTGCCGCTTGTGGGGTGTTGGCTTTTATGCGTGGCCAGTCAAGGCCGTCGAAAGTTGTCAGCCATACAGCCCTGACTTCATGTTTGGGGAATTTCCTATGGTATTGTGCGGCGGCAGTGTAGAGTGCAAAGACCACCGTCGCAAAGAGCAAATATAGTCTGTTTCGGATGTACATCTGTCTGTTTGTCAATGCAAAGGCTTAATATCCTGCAAAGTTACAGTTATTTTTGGTAATCTCAAATTTAATGTTTAATTTTGCAAATCAATCATTTAAATAAATAGGCATGAAAAGATTTGCAATGTTGCTGGCCGGGATGCTTGTCGCTGTGGTCGGCTATGCCCAGTTTGAGAAGGGCAAGTGGTATGTTGGAGCTTCCGTGTCGGGGCTTGATATAAGCTACAGCGGTTCTGAGGAATTTAATATCGGGCTTGACGCCAAGGGTGGTTATCTGCTTGCCGACGATTGGATGTTGCTGGGACAGGTCGGATGGCAGCATAGCGGTCTTGACGGAGTGTCAGACAATGTAATGCTTGGCATAGGCGGCAGATATTATATAATACAGAACGGGCTGTATTTGGGCGTCAACGCCAAGCTGGTGCATGCCAACCGCAATTATAACGATTTCATGCCTGGATTAGAGGTGGGTTATGCCTTTTTCCTGAACAAGACCGTTACAATAGAGCCTTCGGTTTATTACGACCAATCATTTAAGAACCATTCTGACTATTCTAAGATAGGTTTTAAAATAGGAATAGGCGTTTATTTGTAAAAGTTGGATTCTATCAATTGAATGAAAATTTTAATGACATGTATACTGTAAACGAACTGGAAGACAGACTTATCGACCTTGCCTTTGCCGAGGACATTGGCGACGGCGACCATACAACGTTGTGCTGCATCCCCGAGGATGCAATGGGTAAATCGCATTTGCTTATAAAAGAAGACGGCATACTGGCTGGTATCGACGTGGCCAAGAGGGTGTTTGCTAAATTCGACCCGACTCTTAAGGTGGAAGTGCTTATTGAAGATGGAGCGAAGGTCAAGGTAGGCGACATCGCCATGGTTGTTAGCGGCAAGGTACGCTCGCTGCTTCAAACCGAGCGGCTGATGCTTAACATAATGCAGCGTATGAGCGGAATTGCAACTATGACCCACAAGTATGTTGAGCGTCTGAAAGGAACGAGGACACATGTGCTTGATACCAGGAAGACGACGCCGGGCATGCGTATTCTTGAGAAGCAGGCCGTGAAAATTGGCGGCGGAATGAACCATAGGATAGGATTGTTTGACATGATACTTCTCAAGGACAATCATGTAGATTTTGCCGGCGGCATAAAAAATGCGATAGAGCGTTGCCATAAGTATCTGAAGGAAAAGTCTTTAGACCTGAAAATAGAGATAGAGGTCCGTAACTTCATTGAGATACAGCAGGTGATTGACTGCGGCGGAGTGGACCGTATAATGTTTGACAACTTCTCGGTGGACGACACTCGGACGGCTGTAGAGATGATAGCCGGAAGGTTCGAGACTGAGTCGAGCGGCGGAATAACATTTGACACTATACGCCAATATGCAGAGTGCGGTGTCGATTATATCTCGGTGGGTGCGTTGACCCATTCGGTCAAGGGACTTGACATGAGTTTCAAGGCATGTTGAACATAGTATGGTTGAAGTGGTTGAAATGAGTTGTCGCTCGTTTTAACCACTTTGACCTTTCCCGAAAATATATGTCATTTATCTTCACGTTGCTTTTGACGTCGGCCTTGTCGTTTGGTTCGCCTGTCAATTACCCCATGTCTTTATCCGGTAATTTCGGTGAGCCAAGACCTAATCATTTTCATGGCGGTATCGACGTGCGGACCGGGCAGGTGGAAGGTAAGCCAATATTTTCGGTGGCCGACGGTTATGTTAGCAGGCTGACTGTTGGTTTGGGTGGCTTCGGCAATGCTGTTTACGTGCGTCATCCCAATGGAATAACCACAGTGTATTGCCATTTGAAAAAGTTTGTACCGCAGCTGACAGCCTTTGTGCGTAAGTGGCAATACGAAAATCAGACAAGTTTCGCCGATGTAAAGCTGCGGCCTACTGATTATCCTGTGGCACAAGGCCAGTTTATAGCCGTTAGTGGAAATACCGGGGCAAGCAAGGCTCCACATCTGCACCTGGAGTTTCATTCTACTAAAACATGGGACTTTATTGACCCGCTTGATTATCTCAAGAATTTTGTAACAGACACGACAAAGCCGATAGTACATTCGTTCATGGCCTATCCGGTAGAGGTCGAGGGGGTGTTTTGCGGTTCGCAACGCAACCAGTCGTATGGCTTTCCGTCACCAAACCTCACACGTGAGTTTACGGCTTGGGGCAAAGTAGGCTTCGGCATTTGGGCGAACGATTATATGGAAGGCAGTTATGGCATACTTGGCGTTCATAAAACAACGTTGACGGTAGACGGTAAAATGGTGTTTGAGAGCGTTGTTGACAGTATACCATACCACTGCAACCGCATGGTTAATTCATGGGGTGATTATGAACATTACTGCCGTAGCCATGTGTGGTACATGAAGTCGTTTGCCGACCCGGGAAATACTTTGCCTGTTATAAATGTCGGAACGGCCGACAGAGGGATTGTTACTTTTGATGAAGAACGCGATTATCATTTGTCATATACCGTGTCCGATATTTTCGGCAACTCGCGGCAATATGCTTTTATCGTAAAAGGTAAGCGGCAGAATATATCTAAATCTCGTCAGCAGAGCGTGATGAACATGCTGTTCTATGACCGTATGAACGGTTTTCAGCGTCCTGGGCTTATGTTGCTTGTCACTCCGGGGCTTCTCCCCGACAATGTTGAGTTGTCGCCAAAAGTGACGGTTAAGCCGGATGGCCTGTCTGACGAATGGCGATTTTATGACCGGTCATATCCATTGTTCGGATGGGCAAAGATTTCATTGAGACTGAAGAAGCAGGTTAAAGACCCGGGAAAATTATATATTGTGAGCCATTATGGAGTTGACCGTAACATGGGTGGAGTGTTTAAGGACGGCTGGGTAACTGGGCGGATGCGCGAACTTGGTGCAAGCTATGAGATTGCTTATGACGACACGCCACCAGTATTGACGGCTTTCAAGGCGTCGGCAAGAACATTACGCGTCGTGGCATTCGACAGGCAGAGCGGTCTGCATTCGTTCAAGGGGTTTGTTGACGGCCGCTTTGTGTTGTTTGAATATATGGAAAAGTCCGGTGTTTATGTGTGCAACTTGCCGTCAGCGCCTGTGGCCAAGACAGGTGGAGAACATTCTGTAAAGCTTGTCGCCGTTGACGAGCGTGGCAACCGTAGTGTGTTTGATGGGAAGTTTAAGTATTGATATTCATTCAAAACCATGTAAAATAATTACTATGAAGAGATTATCATCATTACTGATTGTGTTGGCGGCATACGTTTATGCCACGGCATGTACCAATTTTATTGTCGGTAAGGGAGCAAGTGCCGACGGTTCGGTGTTCACCACCTATAATGCCGATGATTACGGTATGTTCATCGGCCTCTGCCATTTCCCCGCAGGCAAGCATGCCAAGGGAGAGATGCGTCAAATATACGATTGGGATACCAAGGTGTATCACGGTCAAATTCCGGAGGCAAGCGAGACGTATAACGTCATAGGTAACATCAACGAGTTCCAAGTCAGTATCGGGGAAACGACCTTCGGGGGCCGTCATGAGATGGTTGACACCACTGGTGTGCTCGATTACGGCTCGTTGATATACATAGCCCTTCAACGCTCGAAGACGGCTCGCGAGGCTATCAAGGTAATGACAACTTTGGCTGAAACTTATGGTTATTGTTCGGAAGGTGAGACTTTCTCAATATGCGACCCGGAAGAGGCGTGGATTATGGAGATGATGGGCAAAGGCCCGGGCAGCAAGGGCGTTGTTTGGGTGGCGTTGCGCATACCTGACAATGCAATATGCGCGCATGCCAACCAGAGCCGCATACGCAAGTTCAACCAGAAGGACAAGAAGAACGTGATGTTTTCAAAGGACTGCATAAGCTTTGCCCGTGAAAAGGGATGGTTTGACGGTAAGGACGAGGATTTCAGCTTCTGTGAGACATACGCAAACCCGGATTTCTCAGGAAGGCGTTTTTGTGAAGCCCGTGTGTGGAGTTTCTTCAATCATTTTTCTGACGATATGGAGCGTTACTTGCCTTACGCAGAAGGCAAGGTTGAGGATGCGGAGCCTATGCCGCTGTGGATTGTTCCAAACAAGAAAGTCACCTTACAGGATATCAGGGATTGCATGCGCGACCACTATGAGGGCACGCCGTTCGCCCTTGACAACGACCCCGGACAGGGATTGTGGGGAATGCCTTACCGCCCGACGCCGCTTACTTTCAAGATTGACGGCAAGGAGTATTTCAACGAACGTCCTACGTCCACACAGCAGTCGGGCTTTTCTTACATAGCGCAGCTGCGTTCATGGTTGCCGCGTCAGATTGGCGGCATACTTTGGTTTGGTAACGATGACGGCAACATGGTTGCCTATACGCCGGTTTATTGCGGCAATACTGTGCAGCCGGAGTGCTACAATACGCCAGGGGCGGATGCTGTTACATTCAGCGACAAGAATGCATACTGGGTATGCAACTGGGTCAGCAACATGGTGTATCCACGCTATTCAATGATGTTCGGTTCGCTGAAAGAGGTGAGAGACTCGCTTGAAGCAAGCTACGATGCCAACCAGGCGGATATCGAGGCGGAAGCACAGAGGCTTTATAAGACAAACGAGGCAGAGGCTGTGAAATATCTCAACGCATACAGCAATGACAAGGCGCAGCAGATGTTGGCACGCTGGAAGGAACTGGCCGTTTATCTTATTGTGAAATACAACGACATGACCGTGAAGCCGGAAGAAAACGGACGTTTCAAGCGTACAGCCACAGGCATTGGAGCAAGGGTGGAGCGTCCGGGATATACGGACAAAGCCGCACGGGAGATTGTACGTGCTACGGGTGAAAAATACGCAGTGCCTGAATGAATTTAAGAATTGAAAGTTAAGAGTTAAGAAGTAAGAAACTTCATTTATTATTATGTTTCCTACTTCTTAACTCTTAATTTTATTTCACGATTTCGGCTTTTATTATCCTTATGTCATCAATTGGACGAGCGTTACTGTCAGTGTCGGCCCAGTCGATTTCCTTTACAACGTCAATACCTTCTATTACTTCCCCGAATACTGTGTATTGGCCGTCGAGATGCGGTGTGCCGCCTATGGCTTTGTAGGCTTCGCGTATTTCAGGAGTCATTTTTACATTGCTGCCGGTCTGGCGGTCAAGTTTCAGTTGCTCGTTGTCAAGCATGGCGTCGTTGAACCTGCGTCCATAGACGATGTAAAATTGCGAAGCCGACGATTCACGTTTTGGGTTTACGCTGTCGCTTTCACGTGCCGCCGCCACCGCTCCACGTTTGTGGAAGAGCTGCGGATAGTGAATTTCAGCAGGTATTTTGTAGCTTTCGGGCGAATCGCCAAGCACTTGCCCTGGCCGCGCGTTGCGGCTTGCGCTGTCACCGGCCTGTATCATGAAGTTATAAATGACGCGGTGGAATAACTGACCGTCGTAAAATCCCTCGTTTACAAGCTTTATAAAGTTGTCGCGGTGCAGTGGTGTTTCATTGTACAATGCTATTCTTATGTTCCCTTTGCTTGTCTCCAAAAGCACCTCGCGTCTTGTCGTGCTGTCGCTTTGTGCTGATGCCGGAGATATGGTGAGTGCCATCCAGGCGGCCAACACACACTTAATTATTTTCTTCGTCATATATCCTGTTGAATATTTGTCTTAGTTTCAATGGTTGTGCAAGCAGTTCCCTGATTTTTTTCAGGTTGTCCTCGTTGTCCGAGCCAGGTATCCACAGGCGGATGTATCCATGGTTTGAGTATTTGTTGTCAAGGTGTTCATTGAAGCGCCGCCATTGTTCCTCCCTGTTTTTTTCAGGGTATCGCGCAATCCCGAATTGTATTGTACGTCGGAACACAGTTTCCGGCTCAAGTTCGCGGTCGGCTTCGGCGACAATTTTGCCGTACACGCTGCGTGGAGCGTGCGATGCCGAAGCGCGGTGGTCTTCTACGGCTTCTTTCATCACCTTGATTTGTTCCGGTGAAAACCACTTCCTCAGCCGTACATCGGCGGCAATGATTTTTCCGCTTGTTATGTGGTGTATTGCGCGCGGTCCTTCAAGCCCGAGGTCATGGTAAGCCGCTATTGCGTAAGCCATGTTTACGTCGGCGCCGATGGCTTTGGCAAGCCTTACCGACTTCTTCACAACATTTGTTACATGCGGCAGGCCGTGGGCTTTGTCGAAGTTGGCATACCGGGGCAGTATTTCCGTTTCGACGAACGACATCAAATCAAGATTGATACTATTGTCTGCCATAAGTTTACATGAATTGATAATTTCTTGCAAATATACGATTAAATGTTTACTTTTGCAAGCCGTCAGTACGTATTTTGCTGCAATACGGCCTGTTTGCCGGTAAAGGTGCGGCTGTACGGTTTTACAACAGCATAACTTGACATTAAATGGAAGTAAAGGTTTTACCAGGTTCGCCTAAGGCGTGGATGTTGGCCGCACGCCCCAAGACGCTTACGGGGGCTGCCGTGCCTGTGATGATTGGCCTGTCTTTGGCTTTCGCCGACGTTGGCGGCTCGTTCAAGATACTGCCTGCCGTATTGTGCCTGCTGTTCGCGCTCGTGATGCAGGTCGACGCAAACTTCATCAATGATTATTTCGACTTCATCCGCGGCAATGACGATGAAGCGCGGCTTGGTCCGCGCCGTGCCTGTGCGCAAGGGTGGGTGTCGCCGCGTCAGATGGTATGTGCCATTGCCGTAACAACGGCCATAGCATGCGCCATCGGACTTCCGCTCATCATATACGGCGGCGTGGAGATGCTTTTGATTGGTGCGTTGTGTGTGCTTTTCTGTTTCCTTTACACTACGTCTCTGTCATATCTCGGACTTGGCGATTTACTTGTGCTTGTGTTCTTCGGCATTATTCCGGTATGCATCGTATATTATCTTCAGGCGGGAACTGTTACTTTTGAGGCGTTCATGGCATCGCTTGCGTGTGGTTTTGTCATTGATACGCTTCTGCTGGTGAACAATTACCGCGACATAGAAGGCGACGAGCGTGCAGGCAAGCGCACTCTTGTAGTAAGGCTCGGTGCGCGTCGTGGGCGCATGGCCTATCTGTTATCTGGAGTAACGGCCGTCCTCCTTGGCGTGGTGTTTGCGGTATTCGGCCATTGGCTGGCCTCAGTCCTACAGGTGGCTTACCTCGCGCTTCATTATGCGGCTTACCGCCGCATGGTGAAAATCAACAAGGGCAAGGCGCTTAACGCGGTGCTTGGAATAACAGCGCGCAACATGTTTGTTTACGGCCTGCTTGTTTCTGTAGGATTTTTGCTTCATTCTTAACTTTCTGTTTATGTTGAGATTTTTGTTTTCTCTTATGATGTCGGCCTGCGTTCTGTTCCTTCATGCACAGCAGGCAACCGACGCGGAGCGCGACCATGTGCGCGTGACGCTGAATGACGGCAGCGTTGTTGACGGTTATGTGCAGACTTATTGGACACAGGGTAAGCTGTTCAAGAAGATGAACACATCATTCACCATGTCGCCTAAGCCCGACGGTAAGGATGCCGTAAGCTACGACGCGGAAGCGGTGAAGGCCATAGATTTTGTTGTGAAGACGTCTGCCGACGGGCGTTACGACCATCTTGAGTCGCATCTCGTTGCGAATCCGTCAACGCTGCGGCCGCGGCGTGTAAGCCGCCAGTTCGTCTATGTTGAAGGCGGTAACGAAGTAGGGCGCATGTACTGGTGGAACGGTGTTGACCGTCAGGCAATGCAGCTCGGTACGGCCGGCATATCTACAATATATGGTGTTTGCCTTAAGGGCGACAGCGTAATAGTGCCGTTCATGACGGGCAACGTTGTCAGCCTTAATGCAATGCGCATACGTTACAAGAAAACTCATCCCGGACTTGCAGACTATGTTGACCGCCGCGTGCTTAAGGGAGGCCGCCGCCTTTGGGAGACGATAGCCTATAGCCCGATGCTATTTCTCGATATCTGCCGTGAATACCTTGAGAAATAAGATTTAACAGCCAAGAACTAATGCGGCATGTCTTGCAAACAAGGGTGTGGAAACATTCGAATCTCTGTGCCCGGCCAGCAAGACTGTGTGCACAAGCTTGGCAGTCTTTGCGTATGCAGTGATAAAGAACCCACTTTACGTAAGAAGAAACACAGCAGTAGGCTCAAAAAGTTGGATGCCGCCTATTATTCGGTATGCCGGGGACTGCTGTTGAAGTAAACATTATTTTTTTATTCAAACCAAGGGCATTTTTAATTTCCGGCGACATGTTTTGTCGCTCTGCTTTCATATCTTTGCCGTTGTAAACAATGAAAGTATGAGCAAACAAGTTGAGGGAATGAGGCGTATGCTCCTCATATTGAATAAGTTAAGGCAAAGCCGCAGGTTCGTTTCACGTCGCGATTTGCTTGATTACGTGAACGAGCGGATGGACGAACGTTACGGCTACCGCCGCATTACCTGGCGCACGCTTGAGCGCGACATCGCGGACATTGGCGAGCTGTTTGGCGTCAACATAGCGTTCAACCGCACGCGGCAGGGCTATTTCATACGCGAGAACTACGGCGAGTATGACGAACGTGTATGCGAGCTGATGATGAATTTTGACCTGCTCAACGCCATTGACCGCGACCAGAACCTGTCGTCTTTTGTGCTTGCCGAGCATCATCGTCCGCTTTACAGCGAATGGCTGATGCCGCTTGTCAAAGCCATTCACGGTCAGCATCCCGTAGAATTTGACTATGTTAACTACCGTAACGACTGCACTGAAAAGCATTTCAGCGTGTTGCCGCATTATCTTAAGGAGTCAAACCAGCGATGGTATTTGTTGGCCTATGACGGCGCAGTGATGAAGACGTTTGGCGTTGACCGCATCCGCAGTCTTGACGTGCTTGAAGATAAGATGTTCGAGCGCAACACCGACATTAACGTGGCCGACCTTTTCCGCGACTGTTACGGTCTGTGGAACGACCCGTCAATGCCCGTCGAGGACATAGAGCTGCGTTATGACGCGCTTGACGGGCGGTTTGTAAAGTCCGCGCCAATACACCATTCGCAGCGCATCCTTGCCGACACGCCCGACGAGCTGCGCATATCGCTCCGCCTGCGCATCACCAACGACTTCGTAATGGAACATCTCTCGCGCAGCCGCTCGCTTGAAGTAATCAAGCCTCAGCACCTCCGCGAGCGCATACGCCATGTGTACGAAGAAGCGCTGAAGCGCAACTCGTAATATCATCCCATCATCAGTGTAAAGGCCGCCAAGGCGTTGCTTACAGACCGTTAAAGCCCTCCGTTTGCGGCGTTGAAAAGAAACGTTGGGCGGTTCAGGCCAAGCCGTTTTCCAACTCACGGCCTTTTACTGGGTAAAATGCGGCAAAATGTACGGTAAATGATGATCTTTTGAACGTTAAAAGATGGCATATTGGAAACTCATTGGAAATGAACGTGTTACGACCTGTTGATTAATTATAGATTGACTGACAACACAAACATCATATAAAAACAACCCCACGATTTGTCGTAATGGTAAAATATTCGTATATTTGCACCATACGCCCGGTGCTTCGGGCATGACATATTAGTGAAAGTGTTACGCTTTTGTCCTCTCGTGGAAATCTGGTAAATTTAGTTATATCTCAAAATTTCACATCTTAATATCTTATAAATTAACAATTTATATTGTGATGTGTTTTTATCAAGGAACAAATTAGGAACAGAAACACGAATTATCATATT